>BNJV01002575.1_pt1 | contig 280010 bp, 280 predicted proteins | sample 8540591 | NCBI WGS metagenome assembly BNJV01 (sample SAMD00202457, study PRJDB9452) | human saliva metagenome | host: Homo sapiens | reverse complement strand
CTTTGAGTGCTTCAATCTGTAGACGGAGTTCTGTACCCTTGTCGGTGTCTTCCACGCGTAGGCGCTGTTGGTTCATCTCAACAATCTGGATGGTTGAAACAATGTCTGTTCCTCGCTTGATAGCATCTTCTGTTGATGTGAAAGGCTCGTGTTGTACGAGCTGGAAACCACGTGAGTGATAGACGAGGGTGTAACCAGCGATACCCGTTTCCTTGTGGTAGGCTTGTGAGAAACCACCATCAATCACCATCAGTTTACCGTTTGCCTTGATAGGATTCTCACCCTTGACAACATGAACAGGGACGTGACCATTGATGATGTGACGGTTAGGCTGTGGCACATCAAACTCATCTAAAATCATATCGGCAATCTCCTCATTGTCGCGCATACCAAAGTAGTAGCCCTTCTCCTCATGATGAGTTTCCTTCTCAGCAATGAAGTAGCGTTCGAAAGTAGCCATCTTTGCCTTGTCGAAGAGCGGACTATCAGGTCCACACCATAGGAAGAGGAAGAAGTCGATAGCATCTTGACGTTCTTCTTCTGTCTGCATTTCATTGTTTGTCTGGAAGGCTGAACGAATCTTCATACCAGTCTGATAAAGCAATTCCTTACCCTTCAGCTTCACACCTGGACCAATCTCAACCTCTTTCAGTTTGCCCTCTTTTGTGAGTGGGATAGAGGCATGATAAAGGAGATTATGGTTGAAGACGTTATACATACAGCCGTGGCGGAGCAGAGAACGAATATGACTGCGCAACTTCTCACTGCCAGTAAACGACTGATGAAGACGATCGATGAGTGCCTGTTCAGCCTCAGTAAGCTGTTCTGGATTCTTTGGGTCGATAGTTGGGAAGTTGCATGAACACATCTTATATTCCTTACCATCAAGGGTAATCGTACCCTTCTTATAGTCGATAGCTTTGAGCAAACGACGGTCGTCCATCTTCCAAAGCGGATGACGACTGATCATTTGTGATTCAATCTTAAACTGAAGGATACTGATAGCCTTGTGCATCTGTGCTGTCAGCGTCTTGCTACGTTCGTCGAGTGGATTGTCTTTCGATATCTTTGGCATGAACTCCTCGCATGGATCATCACCATATACGTCCATTGCAAAGGTAGCCAACTGAATAAGGTTGATACCATATCCATCCTCAATAGTAGCCATGTTCGCATAACGCAGGGCTATGCGAATAACATTACAGATACAAGCATCGTTACCAGCACACGCACCCATCCACAAGATATCATGGTTTCCCCATGTGATATCCCAGTTGTGATAGTTCTTCAAGGTGTCCATAACGATGTGAGCACCCGGTCCACGATCGTACACATCACCTAAGATATGCAGCTGGTCGATGACTAATCGTTGGATAACCTCACAGATAGCAATGATGAAGTCATCAGCTCGTCCAGTAGAGATAATCGTCTTGATGATAGCACTCACATAGTCGGTCTTGTCTTTGTCGTCTGCATGTTCGTGCAGTAACTCTTGGATGATATAAGAGAAATCATCTGGTAAAGATTTCCGAACCTTTGAGCGTGTATATTTGCTGGATACATCACGACAAACCTCGATCAAGCGGTGTATGGTGATATGATACCAGTCTTTGATGTCTTTTTCCTCTTTCTTTACGAGCTCCAGTTTCTGTTCTGGATAATAAATAAGAGTACAAAGTTCTTGCTTTTCAATGTTTCTTAGTCTTTCACCAAAGAGCTCATTAACCTTTCTCTTAATGTTACCAGAGGCATTTTTAAGCACGTGTTGGAACGCTTGATACTCGCCATGAATGTCGGCAAGGAAGTGTTCGGTACCTTTTGGTAGGTGTGCGATAGCCTCAAGGTTGATAATCTCAGTTGCAGCGTCAGCAATATTTGGGAACGACTTTGCTAATAGTCGTAAGTAGCGTTCATCCTTTTTTAAATCGTATTTCTTCTGTGTCATGCGTTAATGTCTTTGTACGAAATTATTTCTTTGATGCCCTTTGTTTTCCTATCATCACGTGGAGGGACAGGCATGAATCCCTCTTTAAGTAGCACCTTCTCTGCAAGGAGCTGTATCATACGACATGAATAGCGATAGAGGCGGAGGTGGCGGAGCACGTCTGCGAGTCGGTCTTCATCGTAGTCATTATACTTTATAACTGTGTATAAATCAGCCAACAGACGTAGGGAAAGTTTCTTCTTTCGCTCTATCTGTCGTGTGTTTGCAATGATGGTTGCTATCTTCTTGATGATAGCATCTTCCTCATTGGAGTAGTCACTGAGTCGCTGTCGCGTCATGGGCTGGTTTCCTATCAGCTTATCTGTATCAACCGAGGTTGTTTCCTTTGGTGACAAGAGTGGGAATCGCTGTATGGCAGCAGTGTCGATAGTGGGTGCATTGAGTTGTAGACGGCTGATACAGTTGTCTACAATCTCTCTTATTCCCTCGTCATCAGCATAGAGGAAGATCCTTCGCCATTGTTCTGGATTCAGACTTCGGAGGTTAAGAAGTTGGTCGCTGGGCAAGAGATTGTGGGTTGTCTCTTGTGCTAAACCAACGTGTAACAGACTTGGAATTGCATCTTTCTCCATTGCTGTCATGGCGAATTGATAGCGTGTGTCAAGTACTTTACGATAGAAAGAAATCGTTTGCAGTGCCATGTCGTCGTCGCTCAACGAACTATTAAGAACGCTGTCTTGTACGATATCAATGCGTTTGGTCCATCCTAACTTTAGAATGTCTTGCCTTTCTTGCTCGCTACTTACAAGGAGCGCATCCACTCCTCTCACCATCTCCGCTTGATAGAGAAGTGTCTTCACCTTCTTAGTAGACTTCTGTTCGGTCGTTCTTGCTCTCTCATCGAGTTCCCAATGCGGTGAGAACACTACTGCACACTGCTTCTTAGCAGCCCAATAAGCGTGTGTGGCAGCTTGATATTCCCAACAGGTATGAATATGAACGATGTCAGGTTGGAAGTCAGCAAGGAGCTTTTTGAAATCCCCCTTGTTGTGTAATCGTCTTGACATCAGCATATTCTTTCTGTGCTGTGGTGAGTCGTAGAAGGTAATCAGAAAGCAGATTGCCTGCCTTTATGTTGTCTATGTAATGGATGATGCGCATTTATAGTTTGTGAGATATGAAGTCATACTTGTCTGCACGATGGTATTTTAGCTTATAACCAAGGTGCTTCCATGCGATAGCAATCTCGTATGGGATAATCTTCCATGCTGGAATCTCTATATCGAAACGTCTTAGTGCTTTCTTTCCAATGACTAAGCGCAGAATGATAGAGATGATAAGGGATAATCCTGCAGCAACAGCGATGGCCCACATACCCAATAGGAGAGAGAGTGCAAGTGCAATACACTGCAAGAAGTAATTACCATGTAGTGCCGTTTGGTCGACATACGGGAGGAAACGATGCTGTGATGTACGTTCCAAGTGTTGGCGATTCTCCATATAGAAAAGGTGTGTGCCGAGCCAAACTTTCTCTGTTGGAGCCTCTTCTATGAGTGTTCCCTCAAACGAATTTTCAAACACAAGGTTATTACCTTTCGCATATTTGTTTACCATGAAGTCGTATTCTCCACGTATATATTTGAGGTTTCCGCGGGAATCCTTCCTCACTTAAGAAACGACTTTTGCGGAAAGCTAAAGCATTAAACGGACACGCATAGGACTTATTATGCTGATATTCACGCATAAAATAGCGTGCCAAATAATGTCTTTCGAAGTGTCGATAAGCAGGCGTCTCGTCCTCATAACGAGTGTAACCAACCACGAGATCTTTCCCTTCCTTACAGTTTCGCGCTATAGCTTGCAGCCAATTATCACCCGTTGGATAGCAACAGATGTCTGCCATTATCACCCAATCATACTTCGCTGCCTTAACACCAAGCGTAATGGCAAGCTTCTTCTTGCTCATATAACGTGATGATTCAGGGATGAAGGTGGTGTATAGATGTGAGTTAGATGCAAAGCGTTTCAATACATCACTCGTCTCATGATCATTCTGTGGTGCCACAACAATCACCTGAAAGTCTGCTGGATAGTCCTGATTCAGGTAGAGTGGGAGGTTCTTTGCAAGCTCCTGTGCATTGTCATGGGGAGTGAAGATAATCGTGATAGGAGGGTAAGTAGGGAGTTGCTCTTCAGTGATAACTGGCTCCGTTATTGCTTCCTTCTCCTCCTCTACAGACTCATCTTCATTACTTATTTCTTCACTTTCGGCTGTGGAAGTTGGCAGACCATACTCTGCAATCCTTACTTTTCGGAAGAAAGGATTGAGAAAAGAAGTCAGCAATGCTACTAAAAGTAACACTACTGAGATGATGATGGTCGTATTATCAAAAGTGAACATTTATTCGTTTCGTTATGGATTATAGTTCGTCTGAGGTATAGCCTACAGGCAGTTTCCTACAGTTATATTGCGAAGCCATGATTTCTCCGTATGCTCCAGCAGAACGCATCGCAATCAAGTCGCCTCGATGAACGGTGTTAAGTTCGATTCCTTTTGCAAAGACATCACTCGATTCGCAAATCGGTCCTACCACATCATAGGCGTGTAAAGCGCCATCGCTCGATAGATTTTCTATCTTATGGCTTGCCTGATAGAGAGCGGGACGAATCAAGTCAGTCATTCCTGCATCGACAATCGCAAACTGTTTTGCTGTTCCTTGCTTCACATAAAGGGTGCGAGTGATGAGACTTCCCATCTGTCCTACTACTGCACGACCTAATTCAAAGTGGAGTTTCTGTCCTTCTCTTAGTTTCAGATAGCGTGCGAAGGTATAGAAATAAGACTTGAAATCAGGGATTGGATGGTTGTCAGGATTGTCGTAATCGATGCCCAATCCACCACCAACATTGATATTCTTAATCTTTATATTCTCCTGCTCTAAACCGTCTTGTATCTCGTTGATACGGCTGCAGAGATGACGGAAATCAGTCATTTCGAGCAGCTGTGAACCGATGTGGAAGTGCAAACCGATAAAGTGAATGTTCGGCATCCTGCTTGCTTCAAGGATGGTAGGTAGCATGTCTTGCATGGCAATACCAAACTTATTCTCAGCTAATCCGGTGGTAATCTTCTCGTGTGTATGTGCTCCCACGTCAGGGTTGATACGGAAACATACGTTTGCCGTCTTACCCTTTCGCTGCCAACTCATTGATAACCTCCAACTCTGCCACACTCTCTACGTTGAAGCAGAAGATGTCATGGTCTAATCCGAGGTTGATTTCCCAGTCTGACTTACCCACACCTGCATAGACAATCTTGTCTGCTGGGAAGCCACAGTCTAAGCAACGCTGTATCTCACCACCACTCACACAGTCAGCTCCCATACCTGTCTGCTGGATAATATTCAGCACCTTTGCGTTCGCATTGGCTTTAATCGCATAGTGGACGATGAAGTTTTCATACTTTTTCAACTCTTTATTAATCGCCTGTAGTGTCTCTCTCAAGAGATTACAGTCATAATAATAAAACGGAGTTTCAATCTTCTTGAACTTATCTATAGGGAATTTCTGTACCATGTGTTTTGTCTCCTGAAGTGGTGTTTATCTGAGTTGTAGAGGGAAATCTACGCCCTCGCTTGTCCAATTGTCTGCTCCCAGTGATGACCAGGCGAGGGCGTTTGTGCCTACGATAAATACTTATTGTTAATTTATCAGTTCTTTCTTTAGTTAAAGAGGACAGTTGACAATGACTGTAAGGCACGCTTCTTATCCTCCTCGCGAATCAAGAAAGAAATATTAAAGTTGCTTCCACCGTAGCTAATCATACGTACAGGGATGTCCTTCATTGCGTCAGTTGCCAATGTCTCGAAGCCAACGTTACTCCAATCAAGGTCGCCAACAACGCAGACAATACACATCTCTGTGTCAACGGTTACAGTGCCATACTTCTTCAATTCATCAACAATCTCAGCCAAATGGCTATTGTTCTCGATGGTCATTGATACACCCACCTCACTGGTAGTAATCATGTCGATAGAAGTCTGATAGCTCTCGAAGATTTCAAATACCTTACGTAAGAAGCCCGATGCACTAACATACGACTTGACTTAATCTTGATAGCAGTGATATTGTCTTTAGCTGCAACAGCCTTAATCTTTCTTCTCACCAATGTGTTGTCGATGATAGTACCCTCTGCATCTGGGTCCATCGTGTTCTTTAGACGAACAGGAATACCGGCATACTTAGCTGGTTGAACGCAAGTAGGGTGGAGAATCTTCGCACCGAAGTAAGCCAACTCCGATGCTTCTTCGAAGTTCAGCTGGCGTACAGCCTCTGTCTTCTCAACGACACGTGGGTCATTGTTGTGCATTCCGTCAATATCTGTCCATATCTGAATCTCCTCTGCATTGATTGCTGCACCCACAAGTGAAGCGGTATAGTCAGAACCACCACGCTGCAAGTTGTCTACCTCACCATAGGCATTACGGCAGATGAAGCCCTGTGTGATATAGATCTGATAGCCCTGATTCTCATCCATAATCGCTGTCAGATGCTCTTTGATATACTGTCCGTCAGGCTCTGCATTCTTGTCAGTGCGCATGAAGTCGAGTGCAGAAAGTAATGTTGCTTGATGCCCTGCTCCTGCAGATAGTTTACAACCATGTTGGTTGAGAGTACCTCACCCTGTGCAACGATGCTCTTTTCCTCAAACGAAGTGAACAAATCCTTTGTGAAGGTGCGCAAGTAGTTGAACTCTTCTGTCAAGAACTGGCGTGTCTTCTGCTTGTATTCCTCAGTAGAGTAAAGTTCCTCAACGTGCCCAAGATATTTCTGTTCGAGGTTGTTGATAAGTTCGTTTGCTCCCTCTGGATTCTTGCGATAGAGGTAATCAGATATTTCTATCAGTGTGTTTGTCGTTCCACTCATTGCGGAGAGCACGATAAATGTTGGTTCTCCTGACTTTGTTATCAAGGACGCTACACCCTTCATACGTTCTGGTGAACCAACGGATGTACCTCCAAATTTCATTACTTTCATCATCTTCAATCTTTCTAAATGTGGATTTATGCTGAGTTCTATGCGCTTAATCGTTTTGTTCTGGCTCGTCAATCGTCTCTACTGGAGCCGTCTCTTCTGCTAATTCGCAAACTTCTTTCTTGTCGGTGAGTTGGTGAAGTTCGCCCTCATGACAGCGATAAACCTTACCGGGGAACTGGTCAATGAGGTTGATGTTATGGGTAGACATGATAACCGTTGTGCCTGCTTGGCATGAGTCTTTGAGAATGCTAACGATGTTCGCAGCTGTCTCTGGGTCAAGATTACCCGTAGGCTCATCGGCAATAATAATCTTAGGAGTGTTCAGCAAGGCGCGTGCAATGGCAATACGCTGCTGTTCACCACCAGAGAGTTCACTTGGCATCTTGTTCTTCTTGTCGGTCATACCCACCTGTGCCAACACTTCTTCAATGCGTCGTTCAATCTTCTGTTTGCTGGTCCAACCTGTTGCCTGCAAGACAAACTTGAGGTTCTTTGCTACAGAGCGGTCATGCAAGAGTTGGAAATCTTGGAAGATAATACCCATCTGTTTGCGGAGTGCAGGGATACGACTACGCTTAATGTTAGGCATACTCTCGTCGAGAACAACAGCCTTCTCAGCATCTTCGCTGTCAATATCCAATTCGCCATAGATGGTTTTCAATAGCGAACTCTTGCCCGAACCAACACGGCCGATGAGATAGATGAACTCTCCTGTTTCTGCCTGAAAGTCAACATCTTTCAGAATTAAGCGTTCATCTTGATATATGTTTACCTTCTTGTAGTCTATTAACATGATTATCTCTGTATGATTTATTATTGTCAATTGATACTTCTGTCCATTACCTCTTGGCAAGGATTTATTCTGCAAAGATACTAAAAAACACTGTAATAGATGCAGGAAATAAGAGGTTTAACGCATTTACACTTTATTATGATTGTACAAGGACAACTTTCACAAACCATTATGGCTGTGAAAGCTGATAGAACCCCTACTGTTAGAGGCTCTAAATCGCTGAATACTTTCTCATCAGAGAATTTTAGGTAACGGCATTACTTGCCTTTGGCTGGTCGACGAAATGCGGCTTTCAGCTGATTAGGGAAGTCAACCGACAGGGCTGAATCTTTGAAGTTAATGTAGATGTCTTCGTTATTCTTTGTCTTGATATGCGTCACATTCGTATCGTCTGAATGTAAGTATAATAGCACATCCTGCCCTTCTTCGGTCTTGAAATGACCCACATTAATTTCGCCAAGTGACATTCCGTTTGTTCTCATCTCTATGTCTGGCACCGTTGCGTTGCTGTCTACTTGTGTAATACTTGCTATCGGTATTTCCTTAGCGTATAACCCTTCAATAAACAACGTGTCATTTCGAATCGTCGTATTGTTATCGGTGGCTGTGATTGGGAGGGTCCCTATGAGAAGAAGCACACCTAATATCACAATGATAGAGAGCATGAGCACGAGTATACTCTTCCTCTTTTTCTCTATCTTGTACAGCTGTAACAGCATGTAAACGATAGCTGTGACTTCTGGAATGAGTATGACGACAAGTTGATAATCTTCCCAATGAAAGGCAAGGCAAGCGAAACCACCGACAAGGATGAAGCTACCTGCCAATATTAGTGCTATCTTTATTCTCCTCAATCGTTTAAGTCCTTCCTCACTTTTAAGTTTCGCTTTCGGTATTCTTGCCCCAAAATTGATAGCAGAATCTGGTCCAATAGTGCTTCCGAGAACAATCAGCGGTAAGCTCATCAGTAGTATTATAATGGTGTCTATCATCTCTCAACTTATCTTAATTTTATTTATGCAATATCAATCAACTTAGTTATCAAGGTTTATAATAGAAACTAAGCATCAGCTCTCTTCCTCTAATGTCTTGATTACTAAAGCTACTTGAAAGCGTATTGTTAAGTCCATAGCTATAGCTTTTATTATTAAAGACATTGTTCCACGCAAGACTTAAGTCGAAGTGTTTGGCTTTAAATATCAAAGTGAAGTCTTGAAAGAACATATCCTTAAACTTCTTTTGTGCTACCTCGTTATGATAGTATTCCGTCAAAGTTTCCATACTTAAAATCTTACAAAGAGGTATTCTAAGGCTTCCCTCATGCTTCCAACTATTTAGGTTAGACGTCTTTCCGAAAGCAGGCATCTTCATCTGATGAAAGCCATAAGTAAGTTTATAATTTAAATCTACACCCTTTATTAAACCAATATCAAGGTTAGAGGTTATATTTAAGTTCTTTGTGTCGTAAGGCATTCGTTGGCTATTCTGAACCATATAACTATTTATGGCATTATATAACGCCTTTACATTTAGCTTTCCTTTTAAGAAGCCTATGCCTTGTGAACCCATTAGGAACATATTCCAACTATTGTACTTCGTGTCTCCTTGTGTCAGTGATTCTACGATATAGTTGCCCACAAAATCTTGAGTTGATGTATAAGGAGAGGTGCCAAACGACTTTGTTATGCGTAATCGTATAGAAGTGCCTTTCAGAGCATCGCTATAAACAACTCCTATTCCTACGCTTTTCTCTTTTTTTAAATTATAGCCTGCCAGACCTTTATTCATATATTGATAATCTTGCAGTACCAAAGTTGGATAAAATTGGGCAGCATTAATCTGCATTGTATTAATAGATGCATCAGCCGAGAATGTCCATGATGCTGTGGCTTTCCATCTTATACGGAGGTTAGGGGAGAATAAGAATTTAGACTGACCATTATCTAAACTATACTTATAATGGTTGTACGACATATCGCCAGATAATGTGAAATCAAAGTCCTTCACCATATATTCAATGCTCGGATTGGCATAGAAACTCGCAAAGGTAAAACAACTTTACCCATAAGCAGCCCTACGCTATCTGGAACTCCCACTAAATCAGAAGTGAAGCGGTGTTCTCCTGCATTTACTCCTATTTGTCCTGATAGAATAAATCTCCCTATTCTAAAACTTCCTCTTACGTCCGTATTCGTTTCATAGTAATGTTGATTAATAGACTGCACCAGCGAATCGACATATAGTTGTTGCGGTCGTACATCCATTATATTCTTTGATTGCAGAGTAACAAGGCGTTTCCCATATTTCTTCATTATACTGAAATTATCTTTTAATGTATAAATTGGAAGATTACCCATCATCTTATGAGGATGAGTCCCCTGTTCATTCAGCCATTGTTTGTTCCAAGAAAAGTCACCAGAAAGTTCATTTTTAAGATAATGGTTTTTAGCGTTATTCTCGTATTTTATCTTTGCAAAGAGGTCATTACTTTTCTCCAAATACTGTTTTCTGTTTTCTATTGTCTTTATACCGCTATTCGTATAAAAGTCTGAATGGCGCAAAGAGGTAGCCTCATTGCGATCATTGGCAAATGTAATTTGCACGTTTATTTGAGAATTTTCATCTATACGCTGTAGTGCATTCAAACTAACAGCATGTGAGCGGTTAAATAATGAACGTCCTTTGAGCAATAAAGGCGACGGAGAAGGAAGGGCGAGCATAGCTGACAAAGGACTTTGTAGCTCATCAAAACTTAAAAGTTTGTCCGTCTCTCTCCTTATATTCTTACCTATATTATTTGTCTTATAGGTGAGAATTGTCTGAAAAGAAGGCTTCAGGCGCATGGCAAAGGTTTCATAATTCCACAATCCTCCATGACTCTTTAGTCCTATGCCACCGCTATAGGTCGTCATCCAGCGTGCCTTAGCTCCTTGTTTCATTCTGATATTGATAGCGTTATCGTCAGAATAAGTAAAATCATCTAATACACGGATAGGTTGATGATGCTTCATTACTTCTACTGTTGCTACATCCTCTTGGGGCAGTGACTTTGTTGCCAAGCCATATTTCCCTCCCATCAGATTCATACCTTCTATATAGAAGTTGCTGATAGACTTTCCCTCGTATTGTATCTCGCCATTCTCTTTATTCACATCAAAGCCCGGGACACGTGCAAGAACATCAGCTAATGTTCGGTCTCCTTCTTTCTTATAGGTAGTGAGTAGATATTGAATCGTATCGCCTTTTATCTTAATTGGTTTTGCTTTCACCGTTATCTCCGATAACGTTTTCGTATCTTCCTCTAATGTGATATGCTGTGCAGGCATATCCATTGTAACCTTTAGTTCCTGCTTTTTATAGCTTATTGCTGAAATAGATAGGATATTACCTTCTTGTGCTGTAATGGTAAACTTCCCCTTAGCATCTGTCTGACAGAAATGTAATGTTTTTTTTGTGACTGCATCTACAGTCTTGATAATAGCTGCAGACACAGGGTGTCCTCCTACATCAGTAACGACACCTTCCACAATCCTCTGTGCACTTATTGACTGTACAAGTAGGATAAGTAAGCATAAGGTAATATATTTCTTCATTAGTAATATCTTATTCTAACTCCATTTTGGGAGTCATGGTTGTATTCTTTGGGTAGATCGTAGGGTCTGAAGCCTTTTTTAAATAAGAGAGTCGGTCTATATCCTTATACTTTTTCTCCCAGAAATTATAAAACTTGACAGGTGACAACTGTTCTCTTTTAATGTTACTTGCAATTATGTCTAAATAGCCATCGCAATGTGCAGCTAAGATTAAACCGGGTAGTCCACCTAATTTCCACGGACCGAGCGGTAAAGGAATCTCCTCACTGAACCACACCTTCCAGTCTCGTCCACGGAAATGTGTGGTCGCCATCGTGCAATTAAAGCCTATGACACTTCGTGTACTGTCTTCGTGAATAACCCATTCCGGTGTGGGTATGTCTTCTGTTATCTTATAATGAGAGTCCCATACCTGTGTATAAGTTGTCATTTTGCCTTCTTCAAGATTTCTGTAAAGATAATCACCACTATTAGGACTTTCTACCTTAGTAGTTTGATTCTTACTTTCGAGTCTTTCTATCCATTCGTTAATTACTGCTTCAGCTGTTTCAGGGTTGCTTCCTAAGGAATCGAAGCGCAAAGTATGATAGCTAAAGTATTCACTTACATTTTTCCCTATCCTAAGCGCATAGTCATCATAACTGTTAAGATACTTTGTGTGATAACTGATTTCGAGAATGCTCGGTTCAATGATATGTGTCTCTTGTCCAAAGCAACTAAGCAGTGACAACATGAATGTGATACAGAAAGCGTATAATTTCATAATCATTAATTTTGATTAACGTGTTTAGAGATAATCCACTGTGCATTAGTCTCTTTTCTTTATAGGTCTCATTGATTAAGATATCGCAAATATATAATAATATTCAATACGGCGCAACTATTTGAATAAATATATTGCAAAGTTTTATTAGAACTGAGTTATAGGAATTGTAGTTTTTGTGGTTAATGTAAAATAAATTCACAACGTGCTTTTTTATTGATGCTCTTTTGGCTTCTAAAAGATGCCTAATTGGCTTGCAAAAGGTGCCCTTTTGAGGTCTAACTAACGCCCTTTTGGAGTCCAATTAAGCACCTTTTGCTTTCACGTTTTGCAAGTGTTTGATTCTCTGTGGGTTACAAAGGTATCAAAAAGAGGCGTTTTGGGGCTTTTTTAGGGAGTTTTCTAAGGCTTTTGTGTCAATATTTTTCACAACCAGTGAGGCTTTTGTTTTTAGAAAAGAAGCAAACGAAAAAAGCGGTATAAAGACGTCGTGAAAGTTCGTCTTATACCGCTTTGTAAGATGAGGCTATACCAATGTTTCGTTAGGAAAGGGATATCCTTTCCTGCGATTTACACTCGATAGCATCGTTGGTATAGCTGATTTATGTGCTGTGGAGGATTACTTCTCGCAGCTGCAGCCCGTCCAAGGCTTTAGCTCTTTGAAGAAGTCGTGACCCTTATCGTCAACGAGGATGAAGGCAGGGAAGTCCTCAACGATAATCTTCCAAACAGCTTCCATACCCAATTCAGGATACTCTACGCACTCGATACTCTTGATGCTGCTCTGTGAGAGAACGGCAGCCACACCACCGATAGTACCGAGGTAGAAACCACCATGCTTCTGGCAGGCATCTGTCACAGCCTGTGTACGGTTACCCTTAGCAATCATCACGAGTGAACCACCATGCTCTTGGAACTCGTCAACGTATGGGTCCATACGGTTGGCAGTGGTAGGTCCCATTGAACCACATGGGTAGCCCTCTGGAGTCTTGGCTGGTCCAGCATAGAGGACAGGGTAATTCTTGATGTAATCAGGCAATTCCTCGCCAGCATCCAAACGTGCCTTGAGCTTAGCGTGAGCAATGTCACGCGCCACGATGATGGTACCCTTGAGGTTAACACGTGTTGAAACAGGATACTTTGTCAGTTCAGCACGAACAGCATCCATACCCTTGTCGAGGTCGATTTCTATGCCCTTCGCACCTTCTCCTAGCTTACGATATTCCTCTGGAATCAACTCGCTTGGGTTGGTGTCCATCTTCTCCAACCAAATACCGTCCTTATTGATCTTCGCTTTGATGTTACGGTCAGCAGAACAGCTAACTCCCATACCGATAGGGCAGCTTGCACCGTGACGTGGCAGACGGATGATACGGATGTCGTGAGCAAGATACTTACCACCAAACTGTGCACCGAGACCAATCTTGTAAGCCTCTTTGAGAATCTTCTTCTCGAGGTCGATGTCGCGGAAAGCACGTCCTGTCTCGTCGCCAGTAGTAGGAAGATTGTCGTAATACTTGATACTTCCGAGCTTAACGGTGAGGAGGTTCTTCTCTGCAGAAGTACCACCAATCACGAAGCAGATGTGATAAGGAGGACAAGCAGCAGTACCGAGGCTCTTCATTTTCTCAACGAGGAAAGGAATGAGCGTACCCTCATTCTGTATAGTAGCTTTGGTCATTGGGTAGAAGTAGGTCTTGTTAGCAGAGCCACCACCCTTTGCTACCATTACGAAACGATATTCTGCGCCCTCAACAGCCTCGATGTCAATCTGTGCAGGGAGGTTACACTTGGTATTCACCTCATCGTACATATTGAGTGGAGCGTTCTGTGAGTAGCGGAGATTCTCCTCTGTAAAGGTGTTGAACACACCACGAGAGAGTGCCTCCTCGTCCTCGAAACCAGTCCATACCTGCTGACCCTTCTCACCGTGAATGATTGCAGTACCCGTGTCCTGACAGAAAGGCAGTACGCCCTTCACAGCTGTCTCTGCATTGCGGAGGAACTGGAGTGCCACGTACTTGTCGTTCTCTGATGCCTCTGGGTCGGTCAGAATCTTTGCAACTTGCTCATTGTGTGCACGACGGAGCCTGAACTCACAATCGTGGAAAGCCTCCTGTGCTAATAAAGTAAGTGCTTCTTTGCTTACCTTCAGAATCTCTTTACCTTCAAACTCACCAACGCTGATACCTTCTTTTGATACCAGACGATACTCGGTGTCATCTTTGCCCAATTGGAACATTGGTGCATACTTGAATTCTGCCATAATGTTTTGTTTACCTGTCTGCCCTTTATCGGTAGGGCAGACAGGGCTTTTTCTATTTGTTTATAATATGTTTTTGTATTTTTTTCTTACTGTTTATTAATAGCCGAAGATTTCTTCTGTTGTCACTCTCTTGATAGGTGCAATCTTCTCCAAAGCCTTGAGGTCAAGTTCTTTCTCGTTACCAAGGATGATATACTTGAAGGTCTTGTTAGCAATATACTCCTTCTCGAAGTTAATAACATCCTGTAGTTGCAGACTTGGAAGAGCGTTGTAAATCTTTTCACTCAATGAGCAGTCAAGACCTAAACGCTGTGCTGCAAGATAAGAGGTGAGGATAGAGTACTTAGTTGTACGAGCAGAAGCAAGGCTCTTCATCAAGCTTTGCTTGGCAAGGTCAAGCCACTCTGGCGTACAGGTACGTTGTTGAGAAGCTTATTGAACTCTCTCACACAGTCCATCATCTTATCATTCTGTGTGATGATGTAGGTGTAGAAGCTCTCATTACCTCCTAAACGATAAGGAGATGCATAGACAGCTGAAGCTGAATAAGCCAAACCACGTGCCTCACGTAACTCTTGGAAGACGATGGCATTCATACCACCTCCGAAGTACTCATTGAAGAGGGCAATGATAGGGGCACGGTCGGCAGACCACTTCTGGTTCTGATTGTGGAGCTGAACCATGTAGATATTCTTTGCATCGTAAGGTGCAATAAGAACCTCATTCTTAGGTGTTGTCTCCTCAGTATAACGCTTGATAGTAGGCACTGCAGCGAACTTCTTTGGTGTCTGGATAGTCTTGCTGACAAGCTGATCAACCTCTTTCAGGCTTGAAGGACCGTAGTAAAGCACTGTCAACTTATAGTTCTTCAAGTTCTTCAAAAGGTTAAGCAGTACCTGTGGGTTGATTGACTTCAACTCCTGTTCACTTGGAATGTTGCGCGTAGGGTTGTACTTTCCGTAGGTAGCATAGTCTCTGAGGGCAGCGAAGTTAGCCTTCTGGTTGGCTTTGTTATCGCTGCGTGACTTTAGAATCTGCTCTACATAGAGGTCGTAAGCCTCCTTGTCAACCTTTGCATTACTGAGTAAGTTGTTCAACAGAGCAAGTGCCTGAGGCAGGTTAGAGTTGAGACCACTTAACGTAATGTATGAAACTTCGTTTCTTTCAGAGAGGCTATAGTCGCAAGCTAACTTATAGAACTGCTGCTTAATCTGCTCGTTGCTGAGCTTATTGGTACCTAAGTAATCAAGATAACCAGCTGCATAGCTGAGCATTGGGTTATGTTCGTCACCGTAAGGAACTACGAAGCAAAGTGTAAAGAGGTCGTTTGTTTTGTCCTGCTTATAGAGAACAGGAAGACCCTTCAGTGTTGTTGCCTTGGTAAGGTCGCGCTTGTAGTTAACAAACTGTGGCTGGATAGGAGTTGTCTTGGTGTTTACAATCTCCTTGAGGAAGTCACTCTGCTTGTCGTTGTTGGTTGGGATTGGAGTGATAGTAGGCTTCTCAACCTTCTTAATAGTAGTGTCGTTACCTTGCTCCTTGTAGACACAAGCGAAGTCGTTATGGAAGAATTGATTAGCAAACTTTACTATCTCAGCCTTTGTTAACTTTGAAATACGATTGAGTTTATCCACCTCCTGCTTCCAGTCTTTGTGGTTGATGAAGGCATCCACATACTGCTTTGCACGGAACTGGTTGTTATCTAACTGCGTGTAATAGTAACGCTTGTAGTTGTTAACGATAGATGGCAAGAGATCATCAGAGAAGTTACCCTTCTTGAGTTTCTCAATTTCAGACAAAGCAAGGCTGCGCACCTCCTGCAAAGTCTGTCCACTCTTTGGCTGTCCATAGACATAGAATACCGAATATTCGTCCATATCTGCGATACCTGCGCTAACCTCCTGTACCTTCAGCTTCTGGCTGAGGTCGAGGTCGAAGAGTCCTGCTTGTCCGTTAGACAAGAGTTGTGCTATAACTTCTAATGTATCTAACTGCAAAGACTTACTTGCGTCTGCACGCCAACCCATGAAGAGCATAGGAGCTTCCTTACCAACAACAGTCGTATCAACGGGTGCTGTGAGGGCTGGTTGAGTTGGGAACTGTGGTACGTCGATGTGGGCGCTTGGCTTCCAATTGCCAAATACTTCTCAATCGAAGCTACTGTCTTGTCTGGGTCGAGGTCGCCTGAAAGACAGATAGCGATGTTGTTTGGTACGTAGTATTTGTTAAAATAGTTCTTGATGTTGGTGATTGAAGGATTCTTCAGGTGCTCACCAAGTCCGATAGTGGTCTGTGTACCGTATGGGTGGGTAGGGAAGAGCTTTGCAAAGAGGGCTGCATAGACTTTACGCCAGTCGCTTGAAAGACCGATGTTATACTCCTCATACACCGCCTCCAACTCTGTATGGAAGCCACGGATAACCATATTCTGGAAACGATCACCCTGAACTCTTGCCCAAGTGTCAATCTCATTAGATGGAATATTCTCTACATAGCAAGTTACATCATTAGAAGTATAAGCGTTTGTACCCTCACTACCGATGGCAGTCATCATCTTGTCATACTCGTTTGGAATGTTATAACGAGCTGCAAGTTGTGAGATAGAGTCAATCTGGTGGTACCATTGCTTGCGTGCAGCTGGGTCAGTGATATGACGATACTGCTCAAAACGAGCCTCTATAGAGTCGAGGTAAGGGCGTTCAGCCTCTACATTAGATGAACCAAAGTGGGTAGTACCCTTAAACATAAGGTGCTCTAAGTAGTGTGCAAGACCTGTTGTCTCCTTTGGGTCATTGCGAGAACCCGTGCGCACAGCGATATATGTCTGTACACGTGGCTTCTCTTTGTTGACAGAAAGATAGATTTTCAGACCGTTTTTCAGTGTGTAGATACGTGTCTGCATCGGGTCATTCGGTATGCTCTCATAGCTGTAACGCTGCGCATAAGCCGTCACAGATGCAAATAGGAACAATAGTCCTAAGCTTAGCCCCTGCATGAGGGTACTGTTAAGGAAATGTTTTTTCATACAATCAGTATTTGTTTATTGTTATAATTGGGTAGAGAATGTAATGATTAATTCTCAAATCAACCTCATGATCAAGGCTATTAACGAACGATTCAAAGACCTCTCTGTCTACATCGCCCATCTCAAACTCCTTCTCGGCATCCTTTTTAATCTCTGCAATCCATGCACGCCGTGCCTCGATATAATCCTGTTTGATGCGTGCATCGTCCTCGGGAGAAATCTCATTAATGCCGTAGTATTCCAGAATCATGCGATAGGTCCATACCCATTGATAGATACGATAGTTTTCGTTAATCTCTCGGAAGCGGTTAACCACCTCTTCTATGGTTTCAAGGCTACCGCTCTTGATATCCTCTATGAGGCGTCGCTCTTCTGATACAGGGAGCAGAAGACCAGAGAGGTCGTCCCATCGTCCGAGTCCTACTTCGGTCTGTGGCTTACCAAAGAAGCCCCATTTGTGTGCACGTTTCAGTACCGCTCCCATGTAGATGCGCAGTGCGATGTCATAATATTTGATACCTTTCGCAGACTGGTAGCATTGATAACGTATTCATGATAGTTATAAGATGAAACATTGTCACCACTTGCCTGTCGCAGATTCTCAAGTATCTTCTTTCCCTGCAGAATCTCTCCAACAGAGTAAGGTGATAGCCAATCGAAGTTGACAATACTCTTCTGCGTCTGCTGTGGACGCATATCACGCTTTGGCCACTTGCGTATATCACGATAAAGACCAACCGTTGTGATGTTACGACCGGGCACGAGATACATCTTATCAGCCTCTGCAATGAGGTAAGAGAAGGGTAGGGCAGTCGTGTTAGGGTGGTGCATCAGCTTACCGAAACATACAGAGAACGTGCCGATCGTTGCTGGCATGAGCAGATAACTACCACTGGCAGTCTTCGTTCCACGCTCCAAGATGCCCCAGTGCATTGGTCCCATCTTATAGGCATGGTTAGAGAAGTTGGTTCCAGAACCTGCGTTATAGAAAGAGAACATACCACCAATGAGCAGTGAACTCTTATGATGTGAGGCACAGAACGGACCGCAGAAAGCAGCGCACGCCTCACCGTTTGACATAAAGGAATTGGCAAAGAAGACGCTCTGTGAGGCTGTGAAGCCATTGCTTATCTGACAAGCTTCACCCACGAAGCAGTCTTGCATCTTCACACTGTTCACGATACTTGACCCATCTGATATGATAGAGTTCTCACAGATGACACCTGTACCGATGTAAACGCTGGCATATTCAGAGCTGAGAATGGTACAATCGCTCAAACGACTTGCACCAGAAATCTCGCAATCGTCCTGAATAACCGTGTTGGTAATCTCCCTTGTGTTGACAATCTTCACATTGTTGCCAATCGTTCCGCGTTCTGGATTGGTGCGAGCAATCTCCTCTTTCACCAGTCTTCGGATAGCATTCTTGAGGTCTTTGTCGTTGAAATGCTTCACCATAAAGGCTGCAAACTGGCTATTGAGGTCGTGGAAGAAGATCACATTGCCGTCGCCCACCTCGTTCAATACCGAGATGAGATTACCTTCCCCGTATGTAGCACCCTCCGTAGTCTCCATGACAGAGATGTTAGAGATGAGGCAGTCGTCACCGATAGTATAGTTATTAATATAATTTCCCACCTTCTCAATAAGGCAGTCGTTACCAACGGTCACATTACGTAGGGTTGCATCATTGATACCAGAATGCTTGACGAAGCCCTTTGTTATCTCGACTTCTTTCAGGACACTTCCCAACTGAACGTCACCATAGAACATGACACGGTGGAAGAATTTCGCTTGAAATCCGTCCTCCGCAACCTCTACTCGACTCCAATCTTCTGCCCAGCAGCTATTGCTCTCGAGTATCTCAATCTCTTCAAAGGTAAGGGAACGATATTGCATAAACTTTTCTTTTAGTTGTTGTTATTAGCCTTATTAGGCTTATTGGGTTTATTAGGCTTATTAGCCCCATTAGCCTAATTGGGCAAATAATCCCAATAAGACAAATATGCCCAATAGTCTTTATTCCTCTTCGATATTGTAAAGGAAGTCATTGTAAGGATACTTTGCACGTGGAGTTCGCGTACTTTCTTGTAAAGCACCTCTCTAAACTCGTCGATATTCTCCTTTTCCTTGGCTGAAATAAAGAGACAGTTGTCATGCTCCTTAGCCATCCATGTCTTCTTCAGTTCGTCCAAGGTGATATTCTCTTTGGTTGCTGGCGTGAGGTCGTCTTCCTCTTTCTCCACCCAATGATAGTTGTCAATCTTGTTGAAGATAATCATCGAAGGTTTGTCAGCACAACCAAGTTCAGACAAAGTCTGGTTGACTACCTGTATTTGTTCCTCAAAGTCAGGATGTGATATGTCCACAACATGCAAGAGGAGGTCGGCTTCGCGCACCTCGTCGAGTGTTGACTTAAACGAATCAACCAAGTCGGTTGGCAACTTACGGATAAATCCAACGGTGTCAGCTAACAGGAACGGAAGATTGTCTACAACCACTTTGCGCACGGTTGTGTCGAGTGTTGCGAAGAGTTTGTTCTCTGCAAATACCTCGCTCTTAGCCAAGAGGTTCATAGTAGTTGACTTACCCACGTTCGTGTAACCCACCAAGGCAACACGAATCATACGGCCACGGTTCTTACGCTGTGTCACCTTCTGCTTGTCAATCTCAGCAAGTCTTTGCTTCAAAAGGGTCATACGCTGCAAGATGATACGGCGGTCCATCTCCAACTGGGTTTCACCCGGACCACGCAGACCTACCGAACCTTTACCGCCACCAGAGCCTGAACCACCACCCTGACGCTCCAAGTGAGTCCACAGACGTTGCAGACGTGGGAGCATATAGCGATACTGTGCCAACTCTACCTGTGTCTTTGCGTTGGCTGTCTGGGCGCGCATAGCAAAGATGTCGAGGATGAGAGAGGTACGATCTAATATCTTCACACCGAGTTCCTGTTCGATATTGCGCATCTGCTTTGCCGACAACTCGTCGTCGAAGATGACCATACCGATAGGCTCCTCCTCGTCTTCTTTCATCTTGATGTAATCTCTTATCTCTTCAAGTTTACCTTTGCCGACGTATGTAACAGCACTTGGACCTGTCACCCTCTGTGTGAATCGCTTCACAGTGATAGCACCAGCTGTATCAGCGAGGAACTCTAATTCGTCAAGATATTCCTTCGTCTTGTCCTCGTTCTGGTCCTTTGTAATAAGACCCACAAGGATGGCTGTTTCCGCCTTGACGTCAGATATGATAAATTCTTTCATTCAGTAATTTCTATTATTGCTTATTTTTGTGTTGAAAAGTGTACTTCCCTATTGTTCGAACAGGTATACACTGCCACATGGCAAAGTTACTCATAAAATCTGAAAAATGCTAATGAAAAACGCTGTTTTTATGTCCTTTAACCCAAATCTCATGCCCCCACAATATGTATAATTCTGCTTCTTTGAAATATGGAGTGGTAAAAAGCTATTATAATAAGGCACACAGTGCAACTCTAAATTTGCAGCAAGAAACATAGATTTGCTCTATGGGATATTTCTAATATCCTAAACACAAAAGACATAGCTTGTCAATCCAAACTTCTGAAGACTCCTTTTTGTCCGATTTTTTCACATATTGATTTTTTAGAGACCACCAAATCGCTTGCAAATAACGCCCTTTTGACTTGCAAAAGATGCCCTTTTGAGGTCTTACTAACGCCCTTTTGAACCCTTATTAAGCACCTTTTGGATTGCTTCTTTACAACTGTTTGAAAACAAGTAACTTACATAGGTGTTAAAATATCTCATGTTTACCCCATTTTTCTACCTTTTCTTCGAATGTTTTGTAAATAAATTTCTTTATCTTTGGGTGTATCTTACTCAGGGGACACTAATTACTGGTTTGGGTTTTGGGTAAGGGGAGAGAAAAAGATATTAAAGTTTACTTTTCCTGTCACTGTTGTCACTCTTTTTAGATACTTAACAGGCTATCATACAATGATATAACCTTAAATGTTAAAAGTGACAGGAAACTAAAAACAAACTTGTTTTGTAGTTATATGTTCATTAATACGACTAAGATTAAACGTGAATCTTCAAACCATCGTAGGCAAAGAAAACACCATTTGGAAGGAGTTTTTGTGCCTCTTCATGTAAGCCAATCTTATGGGTGAGATGGGTTAAATAAGTGCGTTTTGCTCCTATCTTTCGGCTGAAATCAATGGCTTCAGATATCAACTGATGGGAGTGGTGCTCACGTTCCCAGCGTAAAGCGTTTACAACCAATGTCTCAACACCTTCAAGATAGGGGAGTTCCTCATCCTTAATAGTTTCATATCCGTTATGTAGGCAAGCTTTCCAAAGCGATAACCAAGGATGGGTAGTCCGCCATGCATCACAGAAATAGGCATCACTTCGATGTCACCAATCGTAAACTTTACATGCGGTTGAATACTATGAAGGTTCAGTTTTGGAACTCCTGGATAGGGATTGTCTGTGAAACAATAAGGGAAGTTATGACGTAAGCCGTCACAAGTGTTTTTGTTGGCATACACTTCTATATCCCCCAAGGCGCAATAAGGGCGCACGTCGTCAATCCCTCCTACATGATCATAGTGGATATGCGTAATCAATAAGCCATCAATCTTACGGAAAGGTTGTGGCAACATCTGTTGGCGAAAGTCAGGACCGCTGTCAATGACAATACGTGTCTTTGCCGTTTCCAATAAAGCAGAGGTGCGCAATCGGTTGTCGCGTGGGTCCTTACTCTTACAAACATCGCAGCAACAGCCAAGTACAGGGACGCCATTGGAGGTGCCAGTACCGAGGAAAGTAAAGCCTCCCCCGACCCCTCCGAAGGGAGGGGAGTCCTTTATCGGTCGTTCGTTGCTTATATGTTCTTCTTGATTCAAAGGATATAGTTGTTTACAAGTTCTTCTTTCTTCAAAGAATACTTTTCTTTTTCTGTTTATGTTACCTCCATTAGCACTCCCCTCCTTTCGGAGGGGTTGGGAGAGCTTTCTCCCTTCGGAGGGGTTGGGGAGGCTTTTTAGTTTGGAAAAGTATTCACCTCTGGATGTATCTCAATTCCAAACTTCTCCTTCACATCATGCTGAATTGTCTGGTAGAGTCTGACTACGTCAGCACCTGTTGCACCACCAAGGTTCACCAATACCAAAGCCTGCTTGTCGTAAACACCTGCAGGACCTAATGCCTTACCCTTCCAACCGCATTGTTCAATCATCCAACCAGCTGGAATCTTCTCATGGTCAGCATCAATAGTATAGTGGGGCATACGCTCATATTGCGCTGCCAACTCCTCGTATTTAGCTTTAGGAACGATAGGATTCATAAAGAAACTACCCGCATTACCAATCTTCTTTGGGTCAGGAAGTTTCGCATTACGGATGTCAGTAATCGTCTGACGAAGTTCTGCTACGGTAGGATTTTCTATACCTTGTTCAGCCAATGCTGCACGAATATTACCATAATCGAGTTTAGGTTGATAAGTCTTAGAAAGACGATAGGTCACCGATGTGATAAGATACTTATTGCGCCATTCATGCTTAAACTTACTCTGTCGATAGCTGTATTCGCAATCAGCATTCTTGAAATGATGCACTTCACCAGTGGCAATCTCCACCGCTTCAACCTCATCAATCAGGTCTTTAGCTTCCACACCATAGGCTCCGATATTTTGTACAGCACTCGCACCGCACTCTCCCGGTATGATAGAAAGGTTTTCTGCACCATAGAGATCGTGAGAAACACAATAGTCTACAAAATTATCCCATACGTAAGCTGAGCCACAACGTACACGTTCTTCGTCGATTTGCTCAATAAAGGAGATGCCAGAGTGGAGTACGGTTCCCTTGAAATCACCAGTGAGTAGAAGGTTACTACCCCCACCGAGAATCAGTAGTGGATAGTCCTCTTCCTTTAAAGAGCGCACAAGTTCCTGTGCTTCCTCTACTGATTCGTATTCAACAAAACGCTGACATTTGGCGTCAATGCCGAAGGTATTATGCTTTAGTAGACTATAGTTATGTTCTATTTTCATGTTTCTGATATTGTTTTTGCGTTTCCCTTTGTTCCTATTTATAGAAAGGTGTTATTCTTTATGAATCAGATAATCCATAACAATAACATTAATAGCAGGTGCTTCTTAATAAAGAAAGACCCACTACCAAGGTAGGCAGGGGTCTGTTCGTTAATAAGCTACAACCTTCTCTAAGCGCCAGCTCTTACCATTCTGCTTAAAGATGAGCTGCGTTTCAGCGCCATTAGACAACCCACGGAAGGTAACAATCCTGCGATCTGTGTCTGAATACTTCTGACCATAAAGGATGTTATAAATCATTTCGTGTGGAAGTTCTGGTAAGAAAGATGACCATTCTTCGGCAGGGATAGTCGTGTTGACTACATTTGTCTCCTCACCATTAGGGTCTGGACCTGAATAAGCTAATGAACTCTTCACAGCCCCTTTACCACCATTGGCGAAGAAGTGTGACAGGAAGGTATAGAAAGATGCGTTATAACTATCCTTGAATGTGATGTTACGAATCTGATTCAACTTCCAACTACCATCCTGATGATCGAACCAATACTGCTCTATCGTACCTCTCTTTAAATGTATCTTCTCAACGATGACACTATCCAAGTCGGTAGACTTAGAGAACTTCATCTGTTTCTCATTATCAAAGATAAGCGTGTAATAGCCCTGTTTACGGAAGAAATAATCCATCTTCCAGTTTCCACGAGTCAGCTCTGTAGTCTTTGTACCATTGACTACTGGCAGTGGGAACTTAATACGATTCATCTGCAACTTCTTATTAGCAATAAAGTTGAAGAAGAAGTCGTCAAACAATTGGTCTGCTGCCTTTGGCATAGGAGTAGCAGCAATCACCTCCGTGGCAGAGTCAACGCTATCTACAGTGTCAGTGTCTTCTGCTGCTGTAGAATCAGTAGTTGTACTGTCATCGCCATCAACTTTCTTGCTTGTGCAACCTGTAGTAACAGCTACCATAGCTACACAAACACACACAATAAGTAAAAAAGCTTTTTTCATACTCTCTTTTTATTCATCTCAAATTTCCTGCAAATGTACAATATTTATTTCTAATAAGATAGGATTTTTATAAATTTATATTAGGGTAATTTCTCCGTTACGATTATAAATTGTACCTTTGCAGGAAATAATCAAGAACTATGTTATTAGACAAGATAGAAGAACTTCTCAAGGAAGTGAGCGCACTCACGGCTAAGAGTGCTGATGATGTGGAGCAACTCCGTCTGAAATACCTTAGTAAGAAGGGTGAAATCAATGCGTTGATGGGCGAGTTCCGTAATGTGGCAGCCGAACAGAAGAAGGTTGTCGGCATGAAGATTAATGAACTTAAGCAGAGTGCACAGGACAAGATTAACGAACTCAAGGACCAGCTTGAAACAAGTGAGGCACAGAGTGATGATATCGACTTGACACGTACTGCTTATCCTATTAACCTCGGTACACGTCATCCGTTGACACTTGTAAAGAACGAGATTATTGATATCTTTGCTCGTATGGGTTTCACTCTCTATCAGGGTCCAGAGATTGATGACGACCAGCACGTGTTTACTATGTTGAACTTTGCTGCTGATCATCCTGCACGTGATATGCAAGATACCTTCTTCATTGAGCGCAGCAGTACGATGGACGTTACGAAGAACGTTCTTCTTCGTAGTCATACTTCTAATGATGAGGCACACTATATGTCTACACACGAACCTCCAATCCGTGTGCTTTGCCCAGGTCGTGTATATCGTAATGAGGCTATCTCGGCTCGTGCACACTGCTTCTTCCATCAGGTAGAGGGTCTTTATGTTGATAAGAATGTTAGCTTTACCGACCTAAAGCAGGTGCTTCTCACCTTTGCTCGTGAGATGTTTGGTGCAGATACAAAGATTCGTCTTCGTCCAAGCTATTTCCCATTCACTGAGCCAAGTGCAGAGATGGATATCAGCTGTAACATCTGTGGCGGTGAGGGCTGCGGTTTCTGTAAGCACACTGGATGGGTTGAGATTCTTGGTTGTGGTATGGTTGATCCACACGACCTTGAGGCTTGTGGTATTGATTCAAGCGTATATACAGGTTATGCCTTCGGTATGGGTGTTGAGCGTATTGCTAACCTCAAATATCGTGTAAGCGATCTCCGCCTCTTCTCTGAGAACGATACTCGCTTCCTTCGCGAGTTTGAGGGAGCGTAGTGTTGGGTGAAAGGTGTTAAGTGTTGATGATTTGCTCTTTCTATACTTGACATCTTTGAGTTATAACGCTGTAAAAGATAAAAAACTTTATAGATTTTGATAATAAGTAATGGGTGTTGATGATGTTTTACGCTATTCATCAACACCCATTTTCGTCTCTCTCTATTCTGCTCAATGATTCGTTTCTGATAATGGATAACCCCGAAACTATCAGATGTTTCCCACTTCCTAAGGCTATTCTAACTTCTTTCTAACGGCATATACCATTCGTATCAACAATGTTCTTTTATGTATTCATTGTCTAATAAGATTACTATTAAGCCTTAACACTATATGTGCGGAGCCTTAACACAACATGTGCGGAGGCTCTGTACGTTAGTTGAAGAGGAGTGCGACCCTTGTTATTGACATCTTTTTTTAGATAAAGACGATGATGACTTTATATAAATATAATGGTGACTTTATATAAAGACTATGAAGACAAACCCTCTCGAAAAAGCCCATCATAGTTATCACCAACACCTCTTACGTAGCATATCATCACCACTTAACATCCACCACCAACCACCCAAGTGACCATCATCACCTAACATCCAACACCTATCACCCATCACCCTACAAAATTTCTCTTGCTATCCACGCACAAGCCTCAGCATCAGCGAGGGCGTGATGGTGGTCGGTTAGTTCATAACCACAGGCAGATGAAACTGTATGTAACTGATGGTTGGGAAGGTGAGGGAGCTTCCGACGTGCAGCCTTCAGTGTATCAAGAAACTCATAATCAGGGTAATCCATTTGGTAAGTATAGAAGGATGCCTTCAGACAAGATTTGTCGAAGGTGCATTATGGGCTACAAGTGGTAAACCTTCAATCATAGGTTCTATCTGCTTCCATACCTCACAGAATACGGGTGCGCCGTCAGTATCTGCACAAGTAAGCCCATGCACCTGCGTACATCGCCAATGATAGTAATTCGGTTCGGGCTGTATAAGCGAGTAGAAACTGTCAACAATCTCTCCTCCTCTTACTATCACCACGCCCACCGAGCATACACTACACCGTTCAAAGTTAGCTGTCTCAAAGTCAATCGCTGCAAAGTCCTGCATAGTTTCTTTATAAATTTGTTAGTCGTTTGCTACATCTTAAATCTATAGATGAGGCTCTATGTTTGTTTAGACAAAGTCTTTTTGTTCATTCTTGACAACCATAATAGTCATAGTACATATCCCATAAGGTATCGGAAAAACCCCAACCACATTGTGTTGAATTAAGCATACTTTCAATTCTCTGTCTGAAATGTTCCTCAAGGTTATGGTCGGAAATATGCTTCAAGGCTTTCTCAAAATTCGTTTCTAATGTGGTATAATACTGTTCCCACATATCACCGAAGGTCATTGTGTATTCACATCCCAACTCTATATAGTAAAGCATTAGATCTCCAAGACTAACGGCATCAGCCTTCAACTTCTTGAAGTCGGAGATTGCCTTGCGGCAAGTTGCAAATGAAGGTTTGTCTGAAAAGCCCCGAGCAGGGAAAAATTCGTTGCGAATAATCTTTTTATACTTTCCAATGCAGCGCTATAATCAGGTGTAAGATACATTTCCAGATACATCTTCGCTTCTGCACTTGCATCATACAGACTCAACACAAGGTTTATCACGTCTTCCTTAGGTAGTACTGCCAGATGCTTCTTTAGTTTTAATTTGGTCATATCAGAATCCTCTCCACATTAGTGTTTATTGTTAACATAAAGTTGCTACGCACAAAGTTACAACTTTATTTCTATTCTTTTAAGTTGATAACGAGTTATTTCCAATCTTTTTCTTACTTTTGCAGAAGGAGCATCTACTGCTATAAAGAATACTTTCTATGGGAGAAAACAATTGCACATCAAGTTTAGATAAATATCAGATTCCTGTCGTTGAGGCAAGTCAGGGATACCATCTTGTGCTGGCATCGCCGGGATGTGGTAAGACACATATTCTCGCAGAGAGGATAAGATACGCACGAGAAAGGGGTGTGAAGTATGAGGATATGCTTTGTCTTACGTTCACCAACCGTGCTGCAAGGGAGATGACCAACCGTATTCAGAAGGTGGTGGGAGGTGATTTCTCTGAACTGATGGTGGGTAATGTGCATCGTTTTTGTTCTAAGTTCCTGTTTGAACAGGGTAGGATACCAGCCGACTCAGCTATCATTGACGACGAAGAGGCGGTGAGTATTATTGCTGATTATCGCAACGAAGATGAAGAAGGAGTGACAAGAGACTTCAACCGATACAAAGGTTATCAGACGATTATCTTCTTTCAGCATTTCATCTATCAGCTGGAACACCAGCATCCATGGAAGTATTACCTTCATCCAGAGAGTTTCACGGATGATGATAGAGAAGCAGTAAAGCATATCTGTGCCTCACAAAAGATAGAATACGACGAGCAGGCGGTAGTGAATATCTATCATCATGCACAGGAATATATGGACGAGGTGAATGCGCCAGGGCTTGACGGGAAGACGGCAGATAGAATTCGTGTACTGCTTTGGAAGATGTATTACGCTGGCTGTTACGCCCGATACAAGGAGGAGAATCACCTTTTCGACTTCGAAGACCTACTGCTCTATACTTATGATATCTATCGTTCTGACCCTACCTGCAAGCGTTATCCGTGGATACAAGTGGATGAGGTGCAGGATCTTAATGGAATGCAGCTTGCTATCATCGACTTACTGACAGCAGAAGACAACCCAATGGTGATGTACTTAGGCGACGAACAGCAGGCAATCTTCTCTTTTATGGGTGCGAAAGTGGAGACACTGACCCTCTTGAAGATGCGCTGTAAGGGTAATGTTCATCATCTACAGCGTAACCACCGTTCGCCAAAATACTTACTTGACGTCTTTAATGACTATGCAGAAAGCAACTGAAGATAGACCGCGAACTGCTTCCTCTTTCCGATAATGACACTAAGGCTACGTCGGGAGACTTGAGAATCATACATAGTAGTACGATAGAAGCCGAACACAAGGATATTACCACTGAGGCACTCTCCCTTTACGAGCAAAATAAGGAAGAGCGTACAGCCGTCATCGTTAGTGCTAATTCGGATGCTGACCGTATCAGTGAAGCTATGACGGAAGCAGGACTGACCCACTTTAAGGTGTCTGGTCGCGACCTCTTCGATACACCAGATGTCAAGCTATTGTTGGCACATTTGAGTGTACTCTCTAATGAACATAATTCTATAGCGTGGACACGTATCATGAAAGGGGTGCATGCCTTCCCTTCTCATGCCCTTGCTCGCCGATTTAATTGGAAGCTAAAGCAGTTGGCACTATCGCCATCCGACTTCCTTCTCTATCCCGAAAGCTGTTACACAGCAGAGTTTCTTCGTGCGTATGATGAGGAAGAAATCGTTGTATTCGATACCGAAACAACTGGCTTAGACGTGTTCAATGACGACATTATAGAGATTGCTGCCATCCGAATCAAGGGTGGGGAAGTGGTTGGCGAACCGCTTGACCTCTACATAGAGACCGATAAACCGATTCTACCAATGCTCGGTGATAAGGAAAATCCGATGTATGCTATCTATCATAAGAAGATGGCTACTGGCGAGCTGCTCACCCCAGCAGATGCCTTACAACGTTTCTTGGCATACATTGGTACAAGTCCTATTCTCGGTCATAACGCCAACTATGATTACAACATATTGGACAATAATCTGCAACGTTACTGCAATGACACGATGCAGGCACATGATATTCATTGCTTTGACTCGCTCAAACTGATAAGACTATTGGCTCCGAGCCTTCATTCTTATAAGTTGGAAAGCCTGCTCGAGACCTTCCAGTTGGCGGGTGTTAATAGTCATCAGGCAATTGATGATGTGAAGGCAACAGTCAGTCTTGTACGCCTCTGTGCTGAGAAAGCACGTGAGAAGCAAGCACAACAAGAGGCTTTCATCCACCATCCGAAGGTGAAACCATTTGCCAATGTGCTGCGTAGCAATTATGGCGAACGCTATCGAGAGGCTGTCAACCGACTCTATAAGCTATCAACCGACCATGAGCCAGCCCTTGTCAGCGAGCTCTCCGCTGCTTATAACGCCTTTCATTCCGATGGTTTAATCAATGACATCCCCCGATTAGACTATATCCTCCGTTATCTCCGTATAGATATGCTGACGGATGAGACGGTAGCTAATGCCCTTGCACCACAGCTCTCGCAGTACATAATGGATATTAATACGCTGAAGGAAGCCGACTTCTGCAATAGTAAGAGTATTCTTGAGCGTATCTATGTGACGACTGTTCATAAGGCAAAGGGACTGGAGTTTGATAATGTTATCATCTTTGATGCAGCCGATGGACGCTACCCGAACGCCTATAACAAGACGAAACAGCAGGACGAGGAGGACGCTCGTAAGTTCTATGTAGCCATGTCACGTGCTAAACGTAGGCTGTTCATCGCCTATGCCCTGCAGATGGTCGACCGCCACGGAAGGGTTTTCAATCGTGAATTAACGCCCCTAATGGATAGTATTCAAAAGTATTTTAATTAGGATTCAGCTATATCAAATAACTGATATAAAACAAGAAAGTAACAGATGAAACGATACATTTTGTCTATCATTTGTTTTAAAAAAGAAATAATTTGTATCTTTGTAGCGTTAGAATGAAATGTTAGATAGGTAAAGAAAAGATATAAACTAAATCTTTCTTGTATTCATAAACAAATAAAATCAGAATAATATGACAAAAGAAAAGTTCTTCACCTCTATGGGATGGATTGGTATGGTAACATCAGTGTTAATGTATGTTTTCTATTTTCCACAGATACAAAACAACTTAGCAGGGCAGAAGGGAACCTTCATTCAGCCATTTATGGCAGGTGTAAACTGTACCTTATGGGTTGCTTACGGATTGTTCAAAGAGAAGCGTGACTGGCCTTTGGCGATTGCTAACACACCGGGTATCATCTTTGGTTTTGTAGCTGCTTTCACTGCATTGTAAGTCATAACAATATAAAATGTGCGTCCTCTTCATTCTTTCGGGTGAAGAGGATTTTTGTTTTATGGCTGAAAATCAGTAGAATTACCTTGTTGTTTGGGAAACATTTACTATCTTTGAAGCAGGTAACAGAAGTTATTTGTGAACATAGTAAACTAACAGTAATTATGCGTATGAAAAGATATCAATCAATTCTGACGTTGCTTTTCCTTTCTTTTTTAGTGGCTGCCTGTAAGATAAAAGTCGCTGATAAGGAGGAAACTACAAACGAAATAGGAACAGCAGTTGTAGTGAATCAATATCGTTTTCCTGACCAAAGAGAGCATCTAAAGGCTTTTAAGGACGACATAGTCATCATGAAATGTGAAGATTACGACTTCAACACGGCTCCAATAGGTATCGGAAATAAGTTCTTTACACTGTTGCGCGGATGGGTATATACCGATGGAGTCCTCTCTCATACCATAACAAGTGAGGGACTGACAGAGGGTATCTTGGTGCAAGACTTCCCCAATAATGAGGATTTGAAAGAATATGGTGGCTATTATGTTTCGGATAAACCTTATATCAAGATGAATCTTTATCGCACGAAAGATGCCGTTTGGTTTATGAATAAGCGGTACCCCATTGCACGAGAAAATGGTGATAGTATCTTCTCACCTTTAATAAAAAGTGAGAGCGGAAGGAGTCAATCTGTATGGATTTTTGTAGGGGATATTCCGTTGAAAAACAATTAATCGAAGCGTATGAAGACTATACTACTTATCTTTTCTTGTCTCCTTCTATTCTGTTGCACAACAAAGACGCGAAAAGTAACAACCGTTCATTCTCCAAATGATACTGTGGATGTCTACGCAAAGGATGTGACGGGGCAAAAAATATACAATGTTATTTCCGAGAAGGTGGTAATGGATAATGGAGACCCGTTATTTGGTAAGATAAGAACAGAGGTTCCGAAACAGTTGAATGACAAGGAGTTTGAACTTGCAAAAACCATTGTAAGGAAGTATATTCATAGGCATCAAGCTGATTACCTGCCCTTTGATTCCTATTTTCAGCAATACTTAGGTTATGAGAAAGATGGTGTTTTAATGGCGGATGTTGCTTTATTTTCAGATTATAGAGTCATCTATCAAAAGGGTGTTGCTGGGATTACTCGTGAAGACTATAGGATGAAATTCTGGTTTCTGAAAGAACTTGGGAAGGAGCGTAAGATGCTTACAATAAACTTGGATAAAGGAGTTATCGTAAATGAATAGGACGATTTTAAACACGTTATACTTATTTTTGGTTCTTCCGAAATATGGAGTGCTCAACTAAGCGTCTTATATAATAGGCACACAGAGTCACGGAGGGGACGGAGGTAAACGCAATGTCACGGAGGTGCCGACGGCACAAAGAGCGACGGAGGTGTAGCCTACAGATTCTTGATAACTTTTGGGATAAATGCTTTGGGCATAAAGTAGCTAAAAAAGTGTGCAAACAACCTCCGTTGCTCTATGCACCGACGGTGCCTCCGTTACTTTCATTGCTTTGCTTTGATATCCCTCCGTATTCTCCGTCCCTCCGTGTGACATTTCCTCAGAAACCTAACCTTAAGTAGCAAACCTTATCACTCTAAAGTCTTGAATACCCTTTTTTTTGTCGCACAAAGCTAACTTCTTTGTCCTCGTACCATAACAAACCTTTGATAGTCAGTATGCTATCGTGTAACTCCATGACTTTGCAGCGGTTAGTATCATTCTCGTCATAGACTAAAAAAAGCGAGTCGTTCACAAAGTGGTAACTATTAAACCACTTGCAAGTGTCGCCTGCGCCTGGGTCGTATGCAACAGTAGAATCCGTCACGTCGAGTGTTGGACGCATACCAATGTTTGTCTTTTCCACACCAACCCAATTCCCTATAAATTCTTTGGGGTAAACGGGTCCATCGTTTCTGCCGCAAGCAGCGAGCAAAACAGACAAGAGAATAGAAAGTAAGTAGTATCTCATACCTTACGATTTTACCAATATCAACAATCAGGATAAGTGCATATGCCCTAAAAGGCCGACCAAAACAGAATTATAGTCTATATCCCTTTTATGCTATAAACGCCATTACCACCATAAAATTGTTTAGTATAAAGGTTTTTCTTTTGATGATTACAAAAGTCGTAAAACACTTCTTTAGTGTTTGAATTTTATTTACAAATCACACGTGCTTTTGGGCTTTAAAAGGCGAAAAAACGAGCTATAAGACTGCTTTTGTAAGTTGCATAGAATCAGATAGTTGCATAATCGCATTTTTAAAGGTGCTTAGTAAGACTTCAAAAGGGCGTTACTTGGACTTCAAAAGGGCATCTTTAGCAAGCCAAAAGGGCGTTAATTGGAAGCCAATTTACGCCCTTTTTGTTTGCAGTATTAGAATTTTCTTTACAATAACCCACATTCTTACAGGAACTATAGAGGACTTAAAAGACAGAAGTATGCGAAAATCAATCGTTCTCCTGTTACTCTGTCTTTCATTTACTCTGTCTACAATTAACTCGTTAACTTCTCTTCTCGTTAACTTGTCAACTAAACAAACGTTCTCCTGTTACTTTGTCTTTTAATTACCCTGTCTACAAGCAACTCGTTAACTCGTCTACTCGTTAACTTGTCAACTAAACAAAACGTTACTCTATCTTTTGTTCTTCTTATAACTCACTACCGCCCAAGTTCCCATAAAGAGACCTATTCCCGAGAGGGCAAGCAGCTGATGAGCTATGCTACTGATGTTTCCACCACGGATGAATACTGTACGCATCGCCTCAATGAAGTAGCTCACAGGGTTGATATAAGTGGAAAGATAAGCAAAAGGAGGCATCGAACGTGTCGGGGTGAATAGTCCTGAGAGTAACAGGAGTATGACCATGAAGAACCACATTACGAAGATTGCCTGCTGCATGGTATCGGAGTAATTAGAAATAATCAGTCCAAAGGATGAGAAGAACAGTGCAAGCAACATCGAAAGGAGATAGATGAGGGCTATATTCCCCACAGGGGTGATGTCGTAGAGAAGCCAAGATAACAACAGACAAACCGTCACGATGAAGAAAGCTATCATCCAATAAGGAATCAACTTCGAAAGTATGAAAGTCCATTTGCTCACTGGCGTCACGTTTATCTGTTCAATTGTTCCCTTCTCTTTTTCGCTGACGATGTTAAGTGTTGGTAGGTAACCAGTTATCATCATCATCACCATAGCCAACAGTGCAGGAACCATAAAAACCTTGAAGTTAAGATGTTTGTTGTAGAGATAAAGCGTGTCAATCTTTGACTTTATGGCTGTTGTAGAGGGCAAGACATTTGCAGAAACAATCTGAGAAAGGTATCCCGAACCCAACGCTCCCTTTGTTCCATTGACGGCATTAGCCGCAATCAGAACCTGCGGAACACGTCCTGAGTTTAAATCACGGCTGTAGTTCTGCGGGATAACAACCACAACATCCGCCTCAGAATGTTCTATATTCTTGAGTGCTTGTGCGTAGGTAGACTGCTGCCCATGGAAGATGAAGTATTTGTTTGCTTCTATCTCGTGTACCAATTGTTGTGAGAGGGTAGAGCGGTCGTTGTCGACAACATCCACAACAATGTTCTTAACCTCCATATTCATTACCCATGGCATAACGCACATAATCATTATCGGGAAGGTAATGATAAGTCTTGGCAGAAAGGAGTTGCGACGTATCTGAGTGAATTCCTTTCTTAGAAGATATTTTAGTATCATAGTTTTCTATTCTAATCGTTTGTTAAACTTTGCCAGTGCAAGCGACATCAAGGCTATGAGCATACTTATAAGTACGGTCACTTCAAAGTAAATTTCTTCAATTCCGGTACCCATAATCATCAGTTTACGCATCGCACTGATGTAATAACGAGTGGGGACAATGGCTGAGATGTATTGTAGTATCTTCGGCATTGACTCTATTGGGAACATCATTCCAGAGAGCATAATGACAGGCATCATTAATAACATCGCTGATATGAGGAGGGCAACGAGTTGTGTCTCGGCTATTGTTGACACAAGGATTCCTAACGATAGCGCTAATAGAATGTAGATAGTTGAAACCACATATATCCAGACCAAGGAACCCTTTATAGTACGCCTAATACGAAGGACGACATGAGTAAGATGATTGAAAGGATGGTGAAGGCAAGCACAAGATAGGGTACTAACTTCGCAACGATAATCATTAAGGGTTTTGTTGGTGATACAAGCAGCACCTCCATTGTCCCTTTCTCCTTCTCACGGACTATGGAGATGGACGTCATCATCGCACAGACGAGCATCAGCAACGTACCCATAATGGCAGGAACGAAGTTGTAAGTAGACTTCATCTGAGGGTTATATAGTAGCTTTGTGTTCACAGCCTTTGCCTCAGTATTGTTGATAACGGCATTGGCATAAGTGGTCCACTGCTGTGCCATGTTGGGGTCTGCGCCATCGACAATGAGTTGATAGCCCGACTTTCTGCTTGCAAAATCCGGTGAAAAGACGATTGCCATGTCAGCTTTCTGGTCACGGATAGCTTTCTCGGCTTCGGTAGGAGTAGCTACAACCTTTGTTAATGTGAAGTATTCGGAGGCTGCGAGGCGGTCTGCTACTTGCTGAGTGGCATTGTCAGCATTGCTCATCACGATGACAACACGTACGTTTCGCACATCATTGGTGACGGCAAACCAAAGAGAAGCATCATTACGATAGGCATACCGAACAGCATCAACATCGTGCGTTTGTCACGAGTAATATGCTTAGTTTCCTTGATAACAAATGAAAAAAACTGCTTCATTTATAATTACTTATTTATATTGAATGTGTGTGCTTAATCTGAACTGCGGGTTGCTTGACGTGCCAGATAGGTGAATACGTGGTCCATGTCGGGCTGGTTGAACTTTTGTTTTAGTTCGTCGGGCGTACCCAAAGCCTTTATCTTACCGTCTACCATGATGGAAATACGGTCGCAATACTCGGCTTCGTCCATATAGTGTGTGGTCACAAATACCGTTATTCCCCGCTCTGCAGCATCATAGATAAGTTCCCAAAACTGACGACGTGTGGCGGGATCGACGCCTCCTGTGGGTTCATCAAGGAACACAACACCAGGATTATGGAAGATACTTACAGAGAAAGCAAGCTTTTGTTTCCATCCTAAAGGCAGACTTGCTACCAACGTATTGCGGTGTTCTGAGAAGTTTAGACGCTCTAATAACGCATCCGTTTTACGGCGTATTTCGTCGTCTTTCATACCGTAGATACCTGCAAAAAGGCTGATATTCTCGGCAATGGTGAGGTCATCATATAGCGAGAACTTCTGACTCATGTAGCCGATATGTCGTTTGATCTGCTCATATTCGGTACGGATATCAAACCCAACAACCCTTCCTGTGCCGTTAGTAGGCTGGTTGAGACCCGTAAGCATGTGCATAGCGGTGGTCTTTCCGGCTCCGTTAGCACCGAGAAAACCGAAGATTTCGCCCTTCTTCACCGTAAAGGAGATGTCGTCTACAGCGTGGAAAGAACCGAAAGTCTTGACAAGATGTTCTACTTCTATGACATTTTCAGCTTCTTTGTTTGTAGCGTTAATTGCCTTATTGTTCGTTGTTCGCTCAATAGCTGGTGGGTTAAAGATATCTTTAAACTCAGTAAGAATATCGTCAGCTGTGCCTATTCCTTTTACTACTCCTTCTGAAAGGAAGGCTACTCGCTCGCAACTTCTCACCTCATCAAGGTAAGGTGTGGAGGCAACGATGGTTATATCACGCTCCTTCAGTTGGCAGAGAATCTCCCAAAACTCCTTTCGGCTGACTGGATCAACACCTGTTGTTGGTTCGTCAAGGAAGAGAACACTTGGCTGATGGACCAATGCACAGCAGAGTGCCAACTTCTGTTTCATACCGCCAGAGAGTGCTCCTGCCTTTCTATCCTTAAATCGTTCGATCTGCGAATAGATAGGTTTGATGGCATCATAGTTCTCTTCTACCGTTGTATTGAAGAGTGTGGCAAAGAAGTGAAGGTTCTCTTCTATTGTCAAATCCTGATAAAGTGAGAATCTTCCAGGCATATAACCGACTCGCTTGCGCACCTCTTCCATTTGGCTGACCACGTCAAATCCGTCAACAGTAGCAGTCCCTGTCTCTGGCAAAAGTAGCGAACAAAGGATGCGAAACATTGAAGTCTTGCCAGCTCCGTCAGGTCCGATGAGTCCAAAGACCTCACCTTTTTTCACAGAGAAGCTCACCTCTTTCAGTGCCTGAACCTTTCCGTAGTGCTTTTGATATGTTGTTTACTTCTATTGCTGTCATCGTGTATTTACCATGTTAAAACTTCACTTCACCATACATTCCAATCTTTTGCATAACCGTCGTTTTGGAACTGTATCTTGATAGCATAGACTAAATCGGCACGCTCATCTTCTGTGACTATACTCTTTGGGGTGAATTCTGAGCGACTTGATATCCATGTAACGACACCATTATATTGCTTTTTTTCTCGCCGCCACCATAGTCTGCCATCACCTTTACCTTTTGTCCTAACCTGACATTTTTGAGCTGTTCAGAGGTGATATATGCGCGTAAGTACATACGCTTGGTGTCTGCAATCTTGAACAAAGGCTTGCCTACAGAGACAAATTCTCCTTGTTCAACATACTTCTCTAAGACTGTTCCTGTGAGCGGACTCTTCACAAAGGTGTGAGCAATTTGGTCGTCTATCTGGGCTTGCTGATTGCGAACGCCAGCTTGCTGTGCGCTTACTCCGGTCTGCTGTGAGCTTATTCCGTCCATTTGAGCAGCCAAACCCTTATTCTGTTCAGCTAAAGATGCATTCTGACTGGCAATCTGTTCCTGCGTAGCTACGAGTTGTTTCTGTAGTACTTGTATCTGATAATCAATGTCATCAACCTGTTTACGTGGCACAGCACCGTCTTTTAAGAGTTCAGAAAAGCGTTCACGCTCACGCAGTTGATTAGCAATTTGTTGGCGAATAGATGCTACCTGCTTTTCAAGGTCTAACTGTTTGCTTGCTGTTGCTTGTCTATTCGCTTGCAACTGACGCTTGTTAGCTTCGAGCTGACTATGTGTTGCGGTTAGTTGTTCGTTGCTTGTAGCCAATTGTTCACGCTTTAATGAGAGCTGGCGGGAGTCAATCTGACCAACTGTTAGTCCGTTGTTAAGCAGTTGTCCTTCAGCTATATTGAAGCTTATCAGTTGACCAGTAGACTCCGCTGATACCGTTACTTCAGTTGCTTCGAATGTTCCTGTAGCATCATAATCCTTCTTATCTTTTCCGCAAGATGCCATGATAAAGGCAAGACTTGCTAATATAACGATCTTCTTCATATCCTTTGTTTGGTTGTTTTTATTCGTTGTTTGTATATTTCAAGTTATACATCTCCTTGAGCATATCTATCTCGTGGATGGTCTGTTGTGTCTTAGCTGCATTCTCATTGTTTATCTCTCGTAGCAAGCTAATGACATCTATGATTCCGTGAGTAAGTTTTGATTCTGCTGCCTTACGTACATTCGTACGCAATACGATGATTTCATCGTCGCTTTTCATCATTGTTTGATAGCGATTAATATTCTCATTTTGTTGTATCTCTTCCAGTTTATTGTTGAATAGAAACACTTCTCGCGCATTCTCTATCATTTCTCGTTGTGCGCTTAGCCTTGCTTTGTCGTTCTTGTGTGTGTAGAAAGCACTTACATTCCATGACAATTTGATGCCGACGATACCATTAAGACTCCACTTGCGGTTCATCATATCCTCAAACATATTCAGTCCCGGATAGCCGTAAAAGCCTTGTGCAAAAAGTCCTAACTTGGGTCGCAATTGTGTTTCTAAGGCTTTCTCCTTTGCTTCTGTAAGTTCTAATTGACTATTGTATAGGCGCATCTCAGGGCGATTATTTACTGACGAAGCTATCTGGACAGGTGCTGGTTTCTGTGTATTGTTCACCTCGAGTCCACAGAAGACGCTTAACATACGCTGTAACATTTGCTTTTGCTGCTTTAGATTCTCGTTCTGTTGCTCAACACTGAGTCGTTCTGCTCGCACATTGTCGAGGTCGCTTGTAGCAGCCGTACCGCCTTTTACCATGGCAGAAAGCTTTTTCTCACTTGACAGTAGCAGTGTTTTTACATCCTCGTTAAGTTGGATTTGTTCGTTCAGCAAAAGCAATGAGAAATACATTTCATTGACACGTCGGCGCACTTGATATAGATTTGTTTCCGTCTGTGCCTCCTGTACTTTTCCCTCTTGCTGTGCAATGTTGCGTTGACTGCTAATAGCACCTCCGTCATAGATTGTCTGCTGGAGGTCAACACCGATCTTATATTGATCCTTACGCAGTCCTTTCATATTGAGTCCCATCTGCTGATATATACTCTGCATACTCTCTGGCCAAGCCGTAACAGCACTTTGATAGGTTGCTTGAGCCGAAGCCGTGAGTTGTGGAAGCCACCCTTTCTGAATGTTCTTAACCGTCAGTTGTGTAGTCTTAGCAATCAATCCATACTGCTTGATGAGGGGATAATTCTTTTCTGCTGCCTGCTGACACTCTTCCAATGTTTGTGCTCGACTAACGGAAGATAGCATTATTAAGGCAAGGCTTATCATTATTTTCTTCATATTCATATCTTTATTTTTATGCTTATTTACTGTGGTTTAATTCCTTTTCTATCAGGACGATGCAAATTTATCCTATCTTTCTCGTTATCTGATTATCCAAAAATTTAGATAAAAATTGTCTTTTTGTACGATTAGTATTAAGATTATTCTTTATTTCATTAGAATAATAGTAAATTTGCAATTAAATCATACAAAAAGGACATTTTATGAGCACTACGAAAGTTATAAACCATCTTTCGGTAGATAATCTGAATTTAAATGAAGTTCTTAGCCAGCAGGATAAGTTCTTTGTCAACGACGATTTGATTCTTATCTTTAATGGAAATGTACAGCGGATTCCTGTTTTTAGTAAGGAAGAAATCTATCAGATGGTAGAGCCGCGTCTCTTTCTTGTGCTGGAAGGTAGTGCAGAGGTCTGTATCAATCTGCAGGATTATCATATTGAAAAAGGAAATGTTATGTTGAGTCCTGCCGACACAATCGTTGAAGTTAATAAGATTTCCGATGATGCTCGTGTGACGGTTATTGTGTTTAGGGATAGTATTGAGATGTCTGATGAGGTGGTATACAAAACTTCCCCTGCAGAATTTGACAGATTGCTGAGGATGTACTATATTTTATGGGATGTCGTACACCTTGCTCCTTATCGCCGAAAGACCGTACAGTATTTGTCTAAAGCGATTGTTGCAGATGTGCAAGAACTAAACGAGGTGGTGGCACAAAACGTTCAGAATGAAGGCTCTACGCGTACTCAGGAACTCTTCCTTCAATTCAAACGGCTGATAAAACAGCATTGTGTACAGGAACGCTCAATTCCTTATTATGCCTCTCAACTGCATGTAACACCACATCATCTTTCTGCGACGATAAAGAAGGCAAGTGGGCAGAGTGTGATGTCTTGGATAAATCGAGCCACCATACAAGAGGCAAAGCTACTGCTGAAAACTAACGGAATGATGGCTTATGAAGTTGCAAATCGCATGAATTTTCCCAGTGCTTCTGCTTTTTCTAAGTTTTTTAAACGCGAAACAGGCTTGACACCTCGTGCTTATCAGGAGACGACCTATAGATAAGTAAGGTGTTTTGAGTCCTATTTTCCAAAGCTAATAATACGAAAATTGGTTTGAATTTTATTTACAATACAAAGGTGCTTTTAGGCTTTAAAAGGCGAAAAAACGAGCTATAAGACTGCTTTTCTAAGTTGCATAGAATCAGATAGTTGCATAATTGCATTTTAAAGGTGCTTAGTAAGATTCCAAAAGGGCGTTACTTGGACTTCAAAAGGGCATCTTTAGCAAGCCAAAAGGGCGTTAATTGGAAGCCAATTTACGCCCTTTTCGTTTGTCGCCTTAGAATTTTATTTACAAAAATCATTCTTCTTACAAAAGCTATAGAGATTTTAAAAGGCAGAAGTGTGCAAAACAGAAATGTTCTTCTGTTACTCTGTCTTTCATTTATCCTGTCTACAAGCAACTTGTTAACTTGTCAACTCGTTAACTTGTCAACTAAAGAAATGTTCTCCTGTTACTCAGTCTTTCATTTATCCTGTCTACAAGCAACTTGTTAACTTGTCAACTCGTTACCTTGTAGACTAAAGAAGTGTTCTTCTACTTTGTCTTTCATTTACTCTGTCTACAAGCAACTTGTTAACTTGTCAACTTGTTACCTTGTCAACCAAAGAATCGTTCTTCTGTTACTTTGTCTTTATTTTATTCTGTCTTAATCTTACTTTGTCTCAAAGTGGTTTAGTTATCTTGTCTACAGCAATAGTGGTGCTGTTCGTCTGAATTAGCTCACTTCTATAAACGAAAAAACCGCAGGACAATGTCCTGCGGCCAATTTCTCTCTTTTTCTGTTCGTTCTCTGATTACTTAACAGAGTCAGCAGCAACTGAATCAGCAGCAACTGAATCAGCGTGTACGCTATCTACCATTGAATCAGCAGCCATTGAGTCAGCTGTAGAGTCAGCGTTCTGAGCTGGCTTAGAGTTACCACCACAAGATGCGAAAGAGATAGCTGCGATAGCTACGAACATTAAAACTAATTTCTTCATTTTCTTTGCTTTTTAAATCTGTAAAACAATCATTTGTTTGTTAAAACGATGCAAAGGTAAGTATTTTTATACGGCAATAATATTTTTTTAGAACTTTTTTTGTTCTTCTTTTGTAACAAATTTGTAATCTGTTGATAATCAACACGATATGAATATTAAATAAATGTTAAAGGTTTTTAATGTGTGCCTACACAATTTAAAATCCCTTTGTTTTTAGCACCTTTAGAGCTTTGTTTTTGCGTGTAAAATCTTATTTTCTGGCTCTTTCTTGTTTTTTCTGATGAGCAAACGGGCTTATTTCTTTGGTTTTGTCTTCATTTTACTGTAACTTTGCAAGTTATATGATAGATACAGCAGCATTTCAAGGCAAGACAGCCAAGTTCTATACGTTGGGTTGTAAGCTCAACTTCTCAGAGACAAGTACCTTCGCGCGTACCTTATATAATATGGGCGTGCGTGAAGCGAAGAAGACTGAGCAGGCAGACATATGTCTGATTAATACCTGTTCGGTTACTGAGGTTGCTGACCATAAGTGCCGTCAGATCATCCATCGTATGGTGCGCCAGAACCCAGGTGCTTTCGTAATCGTGACAGGTTGCTATGCTCAGCTTGAGAGTGCAACGGTAGCGAAGATAGAAGGTGTTGACCTTGTGTTGGGCAGTAATGAGAAAGCCGACCTCGTACAGTATCTTAGTGATGCTTGGAACAAGGTCGATACAGCTAAAGAAGAGACGTCAGAGGGAGAGTATCACTCTGTTAAGACGAAGGATATTAAAAGTTTCCAAGCAAGTTGCTCACGTGGTAATCGTACACGCTACTTCCTAAAGGTGCAAGACGGATGTAATTACTTCTGTACTTATTGTACGATTCCTTTTGCTCGTGGATTCTCACGTAACCCGACTATTCAGTCACTTGTTGCGCAGGCAGAAGAGGCTGCAAGAGAGGGTGGAAAGGAGATTGTGTTGACGGGAGTTAATATAGGTGACTTCGGTAAGACCACTGGTGAGAGTTTCTTAGACCTCGTTAAGGCATTAGATAAGGTAGAGGGCATACAGCGATTCCGTATTAGTTCGTTGGAACCCGACTTGATTGATGATGAGTTGATAGCGTATTGTGCAGAGTCACGAGCGTTTATGCCACATTTCCACATCCCACTTCAGAGTGGTTCTGACGAGGTGTTGGAGTTGATGCACCGTCGTTATGACACGGCACTCTTTGCTCGTAAGATAAAACTTATTAAGGAAAAGATGCCCGATGCATTTATCGGAGTTGACGTGATGGTAGGTTCTCGTGGCGAGCGTCCAGAGTATTTTGAGGATTGTTATAACTTCCTCGACTCTCTTCCAGTCACCCAACTCCATGTCTTCCCTTATTCAGAACGTCCAGGAACAGCGGCATTGTCAATCCCTTATGTGGTAGATGACCGTGAGAAGAAGCACCGTGCACATAAGCTTTTGAAACTCTCTGATGAGAAGACACGTGCCTTCTATGCAGAGCATATAGGGCAGGAGGCAGACGTCCTCTTTGAGAAAGCGGCACGAGGAAAGGCTATGCACGGCTTTACAGATAACTATATTCGTGTAGAACTATCGCCCGATCAGGCAAAGGAAGAATATGACAACCAGATTCTCCGAGTACGATTGGGAGAGTTTAATTTCGATCAAAGTTCATTAAAGGCAGAACTCTTATGAAAGTAGCGATAGTCATATTGAACTGGAATGGACGAAGCATGATGGAGCAATATCTCCCTTCCGTGCTGAAATTCTCACGAGATGAAGCAGAGGTTATCATAGCCGACAATGCTTCAACAGATGACTCTGTCGCATGGTTGAAAGAAACTTATCCACATGTTCGCGTGATAGAATTGGCTGAGAACTACGGCTTTGCAGAAGGCTATAATCGTGCGCTAAAGCAGGTAGACAGTGAATATTACGTGTTGTTAAACAGTGATGTTGAGGTCACACACCACTGGCTTACGCCCCTCATTGAGGAGATGGACGCCCATGAGGACATAGCAGCTTGTCAGCCAAAATTGCTCTCTGTTGCTAATCCTGACGCTTTGAGTATGCTGGTGCATCGGGAGGTTTCATTGATCGTTATGGCTATCCGTTCTGCCGTGGACGTATCTTTGACACGGTAGAGGATGATAATGGGCAGTATGATAATAGTGAAGAGGTACTTTGGGCAACAGGAGCTTGCTTGATGATACGTGCCAAAGACTATTGGGCAGCAGGTGGATTGGACGGCAGGTTCTTTGCCCATAATGAAGAAATCGACCTCTGTTGGCGTCTGCATCAGATGGGTAAGCGCATCTTCTGTTTCCCTGAAAGCTATGTTTATCACGTTGGAGGCGGCACATTGCCTAAGTCAAATCCACGTAAAACCTTCCTGAACTTCCGTAATAACTTGACTATGTTATGGAAGAACTTACCAGAAGATGAATTGAAACATGTCATGCGCGTAAGATGGTTTTTAGACTATTTAGCTGCATTTCAAACGCTGATTCTGAATCATAATTGGGGTGAATTTAAGGCAATTTTCTCAGCTCGTAGGGCTTTTAAAAAGTGGCGACATGAGTTTGAGAGATTACCTATTCGTCTTGATGGAGTGATGAAACATCGAGAAAATATCCCTTCTCGCACGAATGATGGACGTAAGAAATATGCCCTTCTTTGGCAATATTACGTGAAGGGTCGTAAGTTTTTTAGTTCCTTATCTGAATGAAAATGGGATATAGTTGCATGTTATTTTAATATTTTTAGCAGAACACTTGCGTTTTAAAATATATTTTAGTAATTTTGCAATCAATACTCAAATATTGTAAAAGTAACCAGAAAGTAACCAGTGAGATATCTCTATTGCATATTATTAGTTGTTCTGTTCACCTGTGTAGGCTGTCAGTTCAAACTTTCATCTGATGACATGAATGAAAATTCACTGTTATTAGAGATAGATCGCTATGACCGTTTGGAATATCGTTACTTGACAACAGGTGATTTCTCTGCGCTCCAGCAGATGAATACAGAGTATCCGATTGAGACCCGTACACTGATAGAGGATGTCGTAAAGATTGGTGAGATAACCGATCCAGACATCAATACAAAGTTCTTGAAGTTCTATCAAGACACGACTTTACAGTCTGTCATTGCAGCTGTAGAGTCGGAGTTTGCCAATACAGAAGACCTTGATCATCAGTTTAGTGGAGCTTTCAGACGACTGAAACAGGCTTTGCCGAACATTACAATTCCAAGAGTCTATGCGCAGATATCAGCTTTAGACCAAAGTGTTGTCGTGGGTAATGGTACTATCGGTATCTCGCTTGACAAGTATCTCGGTCCTAATTATCCTTTGTATGCGAAGTTTTATTCGCCAACACAGCGTAAACAGATGTCACGTGAATACATCCTTCCAGATTGTATGACATTCTATTTGATGAGTATCTATCCTTTACAGCATTTCGAATCGCGTCCGCAAGTGGAGCGTGACTTGCAGATTGGAAAGATACAATGGATTGTCAATCAGATAATGACAAAGCGAACCTATCACAGTCGGTATGAGGAGGCTGTAGACAACTATATGAAGAAGAACCCTAAGACTTCTTATGAGGAACTGCTTCGTATGACAGACTTCTCCAAATTTACTGTTGTGGAGAGTTAATGAACATTGCTTGACGAAATTAAAAGAAAGATACTATCCCCTCTCAGAACCAATGGCATCGGCCATATGAAAGGTTTTGCAGAGGGGATAATTGTATCACCAAGTTATCAGAGTTTAACCTCTAATCAGTCGTTGGAAGATAAATTGCTCGTATCTCAGTGATATATTATAAGGCAATATGCCCTCAGCACAAATGGTGCTAAGCCTTCGCACCACATGTGCTAAGCCTTCGCACGAGGCTTGAATAGGGTAGGGGGACTTTATAAGTATCATTTTATTTGTGGCAAGATACAAATCGTAGACATAGAAGGTGTGTTTTTAAGTAAGCAGTGTAAATATGTCGTCATCTGTTGATAAGCTAATACTTTTTATGTGTATTTTATAGTGAACGATTAAATTTATCGTCATGTAATAACAAAAATGTCAGTTTGTTTTTGTTTATCTTCTTTTTTTTATATTTTTGTAGCAAGGTCTTTTATTTACTAACGCTTAAATAATAATTTATGGAAAAGGGGAGAGCCATTTGCAAAGTCTTGAAGGATGTCCGTCAGAAAATAGCAACTGAGAATGGAATAAGCTATCATCCTGAAGAGTGTCATCATAAGGGCGAATGTACAGGTACGTGTCCTGGCTGTGAGAAAGAAATCCGTTACCTTGAAGAACAACTGAAGAATAAACAGCATAGCGGTTTAGGCTTGAAGGTGGCAGGTATCGCAGCTGGTGTCTGTGTGACAGTATTGCCAATGGCTGCTATGGTACAAGCTGAGAGTAAGATTAGTCTGGAGGCGAATCCCCAGCTCATAAAGCAGGATAGTATAAAAGTGGTAGACCTGACAAATGGTAATCCCGATGCTGTGCTTTTACGTGGACAGGTGCTTGATAAGGAAACAAAAGATTCATTAATTGGAGCAGTTGTTATGTTGAAAGGTTCAACAGCACCCAATGGATTGGGGACATGTACCAATGTGGATGGCTGGTATGCAGTGAAAGCTCTGCCAACCGACACCTTAGAAGCTGGCTTTGTAGGCTATCATAAGACTTTCGTGACGGTTAAGGAACTGTTAGCGACAAAGGATAAGACGATTTATCTTGAGGAGGATACTACCTATAAGCATGTTAGTTTCACCCTTGGAGGCATAAAAGGAACAACAGGAAAGTATCATCCTAAGAAAGGACCTAAATCGCATAAGGAGAAGAATAAAAAGAAGTGTAAGTAAGGATAAGGATTATGGTAAAAGGGAAGAGTACTTGTAAGCTATTGAAGGATATTCGGCAGCAGATAGCGGATGCGAATGGTATCAGCTATCAGCCTAAGGAGTGTCACCATAAGGGGGATTGTGCAGGTACTTGCCCTGCTTGTGAGGAGGAGATACGTTATCTTGAACATGAGTTAAAGGCGCGTAAGGGTAATGGTTTCGGTATGAAGGTGGCTGGTATTGCTGCTGGTATCTGCGCTACGGTAATGCCGATGACTGCTGCTGCACAAGCTGTTAAGTCTGATAGTACGGCTAACCCTCCTGTACATACAGCTAAGAGAGACGATGTAAAGGTAGTAGACCTTTCTAATGGTTGTGCATCACCTGTGGTTGTACGTGGAATGGTAATAGGCGGTGATGATAAGGAACCTTTGATAGGTGCTTCTGTTGTAATAGACGGAACAAAGAAGGGTGATGTAACAAATATTGATGGACAGTTTGCCTTGAAAGTACCACCAGACACTTCGTTGGTTATTTCATATATCGGATACAAGACAAAGAAGGTTCATGTAAGCTCTCTTTTGCATTCTGATAATAATGTTATAGTGCTTGAGGATAGTAGAGAGCCAATGTTAGATGGCATTGTAGCAATAGCTACACGACCTACCTGTAAAGATGACTTGTATGGTCATAGGACTTATAAACCGAAATCGCATAGGGAGAAGAATAAAAAGAAGTGTAAGTAAGGATTAGTATTATGACGAAAGGAAAGAGTACTTGTAAGCTATTAAAGGATATTCGGCAGCAGATAGCGGATGCGAATGGAATCAGTTATCAGCCTAAGGAGTGTCACCACAAGGGGGATTGTGCAGGTACCTGCCCTGCTTGTGAGGAGGAGATACGTTATCTTGAACGTGAGTTAAAGGCACGTAAGGGTAATGGCTTCGGTATGAAGGTGGCTGGTATTGCTGCTGGTATCTGCGCTACGGTAATGCCCATGACTGCTGCTGCGCAAGGTGTTAAGCCCGATAGTACGGCTAATCGTCCTGTACAAACTACCAAGAAAGCCCCTATAAAGGTAGTAGACCTTTCTGATGGTTGTGCATCACCTGTGGTTGTACGTGGAATGGTCATAGACGCAGAAGATAAAGAACCTGTGATAGGTGCTTCTGTTGTTATAGACGGAACAAACAAGGGCGTTGCAACAAATGTAGATGGACAGTTTGCTTTGAAGTTACCACCAGACACTTCGTTGGTTATTTCATATATAGGTTGTAAGGATAAGAAGGTTCGTGTAAGTTCGCTTTTGCATTCTGATAATAATGTTATTGTACTGGAAGTCTCTGAATTATCGGGTTTATCGTGCATAGTAGGAGGGGTTGTAACCGTCTTGAACTACGATGACGTGTATGGTCATAGGACTTATAAACCGAAGTCGCATAAGGAGAAGAATAAAAAGAAGTGTAAGTAAGGATTAGTATTATGACGAAAGGAAAGAGTACTTGTAAGCTATTAAAGGATATTCGACAGCAGATAGCAGATGCGAATGGTATCAGTTATCAGCCTAAGGAGTGTCATTACGAAGGGGATTGTGCAGGCACTTGTCCTGCTTGTGAGGCGGAGATACGCTATTTAGAGGCGCAGTTAAGAGAACGGAAACGCAAGGGATGGGGCATGAAAGTGGCTGGTTTGGCTGCTGGTCTTTGTGTTGCTACGGTTCCGCTTACATCATGTCAGAACACTCCCAAAGCTTGCAACGTTGAGAATAAAGCTCAGGATTCTACTGATATGCCAGTTATGGGCGAGAAAGAAGTGATACCAAAAGCACTCACTGCAGATTTGAAGAATGCTATTGTTATTATTGGACGAGTGCTCGACTCTTCTACTGGTAAGGCTGCTCCGGAAGTTAATGTTATGCTATTAGGAGGTAAGAAGAGACTGTCTTTGGGCGAAGATGGAAGATTTGTATTGCAGGTTAATCGTAATGATACCCTCGTGTTTTCATCTTATGGATTTGAGGATAAGGTGATAGCAGTGAAGTCTATTCGTAATCCTGATGATATGGTTGTTCGTTTAGAACCTTCTCTTGACGTAGTAGGGGAGATAGATAGGGAGTATTTAGAGAAAGAATTAGCCGACAGCACTGCTCCTCAATCACATAAAGAGAAATGCAATCAGAAATAACAGCACCGTTTATTGCCATTAATCGGCACAGACTCACCACGGATGGCGAAGGCGTAACAACATTGGTAGGCTTTCATGGTTGTCCGCTTCATTGCGAGTACTGCTTAAATGCTCAGTGCTTGCAGGCTGATGGTGTTTGGTGCAGGCTGACGCCCGGTGAGTTGTATAGTGAGGTGGAGATAGACGACCTTTACTTTGTGGCAACGGGTGGCGGTATCTGTTTTGGCGGTGGTGAACCCCTTTTACGTTCAGACTTCATTAAAGCCTTTGCCGAGATAATGAATCCCGAATGGAAGTTGACAATAGAGACATCGCTCAACGTACCGCTTGAGAATGTTAAAGCTATTGCCTCGTTGGTGCAGATGTGGTATGTAGATATAAAGGATATGAACCCTGATATCTACAAAGCATATGGATGTAAAGAGAATAAGCAGGTAATCAGTAATCTTCAATGGTTAGCAGCGAATGGATATGCTGATAAGGTAATCATACGTCTACCCTTGATACCTGAATATAATACAGACGAAGACCGCCAGCAGAGTCAGCAACAGTTAGAAAAGATGGGCTTTACAAACTTTGATAAGTTTAATTATATTGTGCGGTAGTAGTATTCATCTTATACAATATACATAGCTCATCTTTCGTTTTTTACTTGAAAAGCATTATCTTTGCAATTAATAAAAGAAAGAGAGTATGAAGAAACCACTTGTCATTTTATCAATTATATTTCTGTTGTTGCCAATTACAGTAACAGCACAGAGCTTCGACGCCTTATGGCAACAAGTAAATCAAGCTGAGCAAAAGGACTTACCAAAGACACAAATCAGCTTGTTAAAGAAGATTGAACAGAAAGCACAGAAAGAGAAAGCCTATGGGCAAATCTTGGCTGCAAGTCTGTTAGCTTCGAGGTTACAGACAGAGATTGCACCCGACTCTGCTGAGGTAGAGTTAAAGCGATTGAAGGCAAAGGCAAAGATGGTAGAAGGGAAGGATGAAGTCTTGTCGGCTGTCTACAACTGTGTCTTGGGTGTGATAGGGCGGAATGAAGAAAGTGGAAATGCTGACGACTACTTTAAGAAGGCACTTGCTAACCCTTCTCTGTTGGCAAGTCAGAAAGCAGCCGACTTTAAGCCTTTGATAAAGATAGGTAAACGATGATATCTTTAAGGGGGACCTACTGCATGTTATTGGTATGCAAGTGGGTAACTACGACAAACTGCATAGCTATTATAAAAGCGTTGGAAACCGTGAGGCAGCTTGTTACACGGCATTGATGGGAATAAAGGAGGAGAAAGAGAGTATTTCAAAGCTCGACTCACTCATTTTAGAGTATAGCGACTTACCGATATGTGGAGAAGTTGCGTTGAAGCGTTATGCTTGTATGGGAGAAGATACTCCGGTTGAGGAAAAGATAGCATATATTGATAATGCACTTGTCCGTTGGGCATCATGGAATAGAATTGTATCATTACGTAATGCTCGTGCAGAACTGACAAGACCGATGTTTGAAGTGAGTTTTGATAAGCGTAATGTTAGTTCGTCGGAGAAGAATAACTGGGTTAAGTTGAATACGCGCAATGTGTCAGATGTAGTCATAACGGTTACGCGTACGAAACTATTAGGAAATCATTCTATCAGTTTTGTAGATAAAGACGACATGGCTAAGTTGAAGGCAAGTCTGTTGCCTGCAACAACGCAGACGATAACCCGTACTTTCACTGGTCATAAGGATTATGAAGCGGTGAAAGACTCTTTCTTAATGCCTACATTACCTCTGGGTGTTTACCTCATTAAGGTAGAAACGCCTAAAAAGAATTTTACACCGAAATATGCTTTCTACTATGTCAGTGACCTCTATGTCATGAGCGAACTGCAACCAAAGAAGAAAGCACGGTATGTTGTTGTTAATGTTGTGGATGGTCAACCAGTAGCAAATGCAACGGTTCAGGCTACCTATCCAAATTATTATAATGATAAGCCTTCTATCGTTAAGAAACTGGTTACGAACAAGAATGGAGAGGTAGTTTTTGACTCGGAAAGAACTACCCCTGACATCTATGTCTTTACGAATAAGGATAAAGCCTTTGAAGAAACTCAACTGGAGGGTTCGTATGACTACGACAAGGAGAACTATGACAAGATGGTAACTCAGGTCTTCACGGATAGAGGTATCTATCGTCCTGGACAGACGGTGCACGCATCTGTCATTGCTTATCAGAACACAAAGCAAGACTATAAGACTAAGGCTGCAGGCGGACAAACCTTCGATATGGTTTTGAAAGATGCCAATTATAAGGAGATAGGACGTAAGTCAGTAACCACCGACCGTTTCGGTACTGCCGCAGCAGACTTTAATCTTCCAACAAGTGGACTGACAGGTAGTTTCTCTATTTATGCTGATTTTGGAACAAAAGGGTCTAAGCGTTTCCAAGTAGATGAGTACAAGCGTCCAACGTTTGATGTAAACTTTGACGAGTATAAGGAGAAGTATGCTGTCGGTGATTCTATCAAGTTGATTGGTCGTGCCAAGAGTTTTGCTGGTGTACCTGTACAAGGTGCAAAGGTGCATTATGTCGTTACACGTAATATAAGCTATTGGAGTCGCTTCTATGAAGACAGTGAGGAAGTGAACGAGCAAGATGTTGTCACAGACGACAAGGGAGAGTTTGTTGTTACCATACCTTTTGTCTTGTCTGATAAAGCCAAGAAGGAATTGAATTCTGGTAAGGGTTATCGTTCACTTTTCTATAACTTCAGCGTTGAGGCTTCGGTGACCGATGCTGCAGGTGAGACACATGACGGGTTTACTTCATTGCCATTAGGAACAAAGGAGGCAAGTCTTTCTTGTAATATTCCTGAGAAGAACCTGCGTGATAGTCTTAAAACGATTAAGTTTAATTATCTCAATGCTGCAGGATCTCCTGTTGATGGAACAGTGAAGTATGTTATTGTACCACAGCAGAAGGATAAGAATAATTATGTTTATAGCGATTATAAGACCGCGAAGGCAAATGAGAATGTTGCTATAAAGGGTTTGTCTTCTGGTGCTTATCGCCTACATGCTATTTGCGGAACAGATACGATAGATGAGGATTTTGTCGTCTTCTCTTTTGATGATAAGCGTCCTGTTATTGAGACACATGACTGGTTCTATCTGAGTGGAAACCAATTCCCTCGCGATGGTGGTCCTATCTATATGCAGGTGGGGTCAAGTGATGAGAATCAGTATGTTGTCTATTCTATCTTCTCAGGTAATAAAGTGATTGAAACAGGTTCTTTCAATCAAAGCAATAGTATACAGACACGCAAGTTTGTCTATAAGGAAGAGTATGGTGATGAGATATTTCTTAATTATGCTTGGGTAAAGAATGGTATCATGTATGCTCATTCAGAGAGGATTAGGCGTCCGTTACCAGATAAGAGCTTAATTGTGAAGTGGAAGACATTTCGTAATAAACTTATCCCTGGTCAGCAGGAGGAATGGACAGTAACCATTAATCGTCCTGATGGCAAGGCTGCCAATGCTCAACTGATGGCAACACTTTATGACAAGAGTCTTGATCAGTTCTTGTCTAATTCATGGAACTTGGGCAACTTCTTCTTGCTTAACTATACATCTGTTAATTGGGAGAGTCCTGATTATTCAGGTTTGGGTCTTTCATGGGAAGCTAATATCAAACCTTTTGATGTAGAGCTGTTGTCTTTCTCGAGATTTGATAGTCGTTTCTTAGAAGATTATGATACGCCAGATGCTTATATTTATTCAGCAAGAGAAGACCGAATGGTAAGCATGACACGTGCCGTTAAGTCAATGGCTTTGGCAAAGGAGTCTTCTATGAATGAGGTCGTTAAGGTTGGCTTCGGACCTACTAAGGAAATGAAAGTGAAATTTACAGCTCCTGTTGTCAAGAAAGATGAGGAGATAAAACAAGAGAAGGACGAACCGAAGAATGTAAAGCCTTCTATGCGTGAGAACCTCAATGAGACTGCCTTCTTCTATCCACAGTTGCAGACGGATGGAAAGGGTAATGTAAGTATTAAGTTTACGCTTCCAGAGAGCCTTACTACTTGGCGTTTCATGGGATTGGCACACGATGAGGATATGAACAATGGTTTTCTTTCTGATGATATCGTTGCCCAGAAGACTTTGATGGTGCAGCCTAATATGCCTCGCTTGTTCGTTTGGGTGACGAAGCAATGGTTTCTGCTCGTTTGTTTAATCAATCTGAGAAAGATATCAATGCAAAAGCAAAGGTTGAAATCCTTGACCCAGCAACTGAGAAGGTGCTCTTTACGGATAGTAAAGCTGTTGTTTTGAAGGCGCAGGGGAGTGGTTCAGCAACTTATAGTTTAGCTTCATTATTGGCAAAGAATGCAAATAAACTTACAGCTGACCAGTCCTTGCTTGTTGTTCGCTTCACGGTTGAGGGCGATGGCTTCTCTGATGGTGAGCAACATTACCTCTCAGTACTTCAGAATAAGGAGTATGTAACAAACACCTATCCATTCACACAGAATGATGCTGGGGTGAAGACGATTAATGTTGGTAAGCTTTTCCCAAAGAAGAGTACGGACCAGAAGCTGACAGTAGAGTACACCAATAACCCTAATTGGCTGATGATTCAGGCATTGCCTTATGTGGCAAATGCAAGTGAAAAGAATGCAATCAGTCTTGTTTCGGCTTATTATGCAAACCGTTTAGGTAAGCAGATTATGAGTACTTCCCCATCGATTAAGCAGACTATTGAGCAATGGAAGAAGGAAACGGGTAAGGAAACATCAATGATGTCGGCTTTGGAGAAGAACCAAGAACTCAAGTCTTTGACACTTGACGAGACTCCTTGGGTGATGGATGCTAAGAATGAAAGCGAACAGAAACAGCAACTCGTGCGCTTCTTCGATGAGAATCAGTTGCAGAACAAGTTGACATCAACATTCTCAAGTCTAAAGAAACTGCAAACTCTGATGGTTCGTTCTCTTGGTGGCAAGGAATGAGGGGAAGTCTGTATATGACGGTTGCGGTGACAAAGACACTCGCTCGTTTGCAGAATCTTACCAGTCCAAGCCCAGAGGTAACAAACATGATTAACGCTTCTTTCCGTTTTATGGATAAGAAGGTGGCTAAGTGTGTGGCTGAAATGAAGCGTGACGAGAAGAGGTATAACACGATACTCTTCCCATCTGATGACCTTTGTGATTATCTTTACACCAATGCTTTGTTCTATCATGACCGAGCTACAAATGACATAAAGTACCTCATTGACCGCTTGACCAAGAAGCCTACGGATTTGACTATCTATGGTAAAGCGAATACTGCAGTAATCCTTCAGCAGTATGGTAAGGTTGAGAGGCACGTGAATACCTGCAGAGTATTAAGGAATATACGGTTTATACGGAGGAGAAGGGGCGTTACTTCGATTCTAAAAACGCTTATTACAGTTGGCGTGATTATAAGATTCCAACAGAGGTGGCTGCTATTGAGGCGATAAAGACGATTACTCCTACTGATGGTAAGACTCTTGTTGAGATGCAGCGTTGGCTCTTGCAGGAGAAGCGTACGCAGGCTTGGGATACACCATTGAACTCAGTGAATGCTATTTGGGCATTTATGAACAATGGCAATTGGTTGATGCAGAATGGAGAGCATGCTACATTGATGCTTGATAATAAGCCTTTGCAGACAACACAGCCTACGGCAGGACTGGGCTATGTGAAGGCTACACAGACTGTTGATTTCCAATCGTCTGAAAGTCATGATTTGGTTATCAGCAAGACAAGCACTGGCACAAGTTGGGGTGCTGTCTATGCACAGTTCTTCCAAGCGTCAACAGATATCTCTGATGCTTCATCTGGCTTGAAGATTAAGCGTGAGGTCTTGGTTGATAGCGTACTGTTGAAGAGAGGAAAAAGCCTTAAAGTTGGTGACAAGGTGCGTATCCGTTTGACGATTATTGCCGACCGTGATTACGACTTCGTACAAGTAGTTGACAAGCGTGCTGCCTGCCTTGAGCCTGTCAGTCAGTTGAGTGGTTATCGTTGGGGGTATTACATTGCTCCAAAGGATTACACCACTAATTACTACTTCGACCAAATGGCTAAGGGTAAGCATGTCGTTGAGACAGAATATTATATTGACCGAGCAGGTGTTTATCAGACAGGAACCTGCACTGCGCAATGTGCATACGCACCAGAGTATAGTGGACGTACAGGTGCAGAGGTTATACAAGTTGATAAGTAGACAAGTTGACAAGTGAACGAGTAAACAAGTTATTTGATAGAGTTGTCGATTCAAAGTGTTGTTTTAACTCTATTCATTTTCAAGTAGATGAGTAGACAAGTCAACAAGTCAACAAGTAAACGAGTGAACAAGTTATATGATAGAGTTGTGGAGTAGGGGCGTTGTCTTAACTCCCCTAACTTCTCAACTCCTTAACTCCTTAAAAAGAAATGCTTCAAATAGAGATAGATAACGGTAGTGGTTTTTGCTTCGGTGTGACCACTGCCATTAAGAAAGCCGAAGAAGAATTGGCAAAGGGTACAAAGCTCTATTGCTTAGGTGATATCGTACATAACAGTATGGAGGTGGAACGCCTCACGAAGAAAGGACTCATCACGATTAATCATGAGCAGATGCGCGAACTTCATAACGTAAAGGTTTGCTGCGTGCACATGGCGAACCACCTGAGACTTACGAACTTGCAAGACGTAATAACATTGAGATTATCGATGCTACTTGCCCTGTGGTTCTTGCCCTTCAGCGTCGTATTAAGACACAGTATGAGAAAGGCCGTCAACCTTCTTATATGATATCTTCAAAGGGCGGAGCTGCTGTTGATGAACCTTCAAGCCTTAAGCCAGTAACGAATGAAGCGGTGGAAACCTCTACTTCTTCTGTTTCTCTTCCTCCTGCAGTAGGCGAGGGACAAGAGCTTAGTGCCTCCTCTTCCATTGTTATCTTTGGAAAGAATGGTCATGCCGAGGTGCTTGGACTTGTTGGTCAGACCCATAGTCAGGCGATTGTGATAGAGAAGTTTGAAGATGTTAAGGCGTTAGACTTTAATAATGACATCTATCTCTACTCACAGACGACAAAGAGTTTGGATGAGTTTCATAAGATTATCGAATACATTCAAAGTCATATCTCACCCAAAGCAAAGTTCCAAAGCTTTGATACAATCTGCCGACAGGTTGCTAATCGTATGCCGAACATTTCTACCTTTGCTGCTCGTCACGACTTGATTCTCTTTGTGGCAGGCCGTAAGAGTTCAAATGGTAAGGTCCTCTTTCACGAATGTTTGAGTGTAAACCCAAACTCCCATCAAGTTGAGAGTGCAGACGAAATCGACATGAGTTGGTTTGAAGGAGTTGAAACAGTAGGTATCTGTGGGGCTACGAGTACGCCAAAATGGCTGATGGAAGAATGCCGTGATGAGATACTCAGACATACGAAAGAATAGCTTTATAATCCTCAAACAAAGAGATTAAACGCGAGAAAATATCAAGTTGTGATAGTTTTTCGCGTTTTTTTTATACCTTTGCATCGTCAATCAAGATTTAATGTGACTTTTATTGCAACACTTGGGTTAGGTTTTTTCTTGAAATGACAGAATGTAGGGTAATATTTGTTGGGCCTTCCAACAGTTTAATATGATGGAGTATGTCAGTTGTTGATGATAGGTTTTAGGGATTTGTTCGTGGACATAACATTACTCTAATCAACAAAAGAAGATGTCATGTTGTCCCATATTATTTAAGTGAAGTATTCATTAATAGTGTAGCATAGTAGATTTATGAAAGAACAAAAGAGTTTCCTTGTCCCTATGGCATTCTTAGGGCTTATGTTTTTCACTTGTGGATTTGCCTTGGGTATAAATTCATTGTTGGTTCCAGTATTGAAGGTGTCGTTAAGCGTTTCTTCAATGGAAGCATATATGCTCATTGGTGCAACATTCTTGCCTTTCCTCATCTTTGGCTATCCTGCGGGAATGTTAATTAGCAAGATAGGATATAAGCGTACGATGGCTATTGCGTTCGGAATGTTTGCTGTAGGTTTTGGAGTGTTTATCTTCTCGGCAGATGCAAAGAGTTTTCCTTTGTTTTTAGCAGCTTCCTTTTTCTGTGGAACGGCTAACACCTTCTTACAGGCAGCTATAAATCCTTATGTGACAATATTGGGACCAACGGAGAGTGCTGCAAAGCGTATCTCTATTATGGGTATGATCAATAAGTTAGCTTGGCCAGTGTCACCCCTCTTTATTGCTCTTTTCGCAGGTGCTTCAGGTAGTGTTGCGATAGATGATTTAGGTAAACCTTTTGCTGTGATTATTTGTCTGTTCGTTGCTTTGGGTGTAGTGGCTCTTTTGTCACCATTGCCAGAGGTGAAGGCAGCAGGTGAGGATAGCAGTGAGACTGATGAGGTTGACCAAGAAGTATCTGCTTATGCAAACAGTAAGAAGTCTGTTTCCAGTTCCCACACTTGGTTCTGGGTGCTATTGCCATCTTCTTTTATGTTGGTGCAGAGACTATTGTGTTGGGAACGCTCATTGACTATGCGAATGAGTTAGGACTTGCTCATCCAGAAAACTATTCATGGATAACTCCGATTAGTATTAGTATTGGATATATTGCAGGAATCATTCTGATTCCTAAGTATCTTTCTCAGACACGTGCTTTGCAGATTTGTTCATTCGTAGCCTTGTTGGGAACGACTCTTGTTGTTCTTCTTCCTGGAGTTTACAGTATATATAGTGTCGGTGTCATGGCTTTAGGATGTTCACTGATGTGGCCAGCATTTTGGCCTTTGGCATTGATGGATTTGGGTAAGTTTACCAAGAAGGGTTCATCACTCTTGACAATGGGACTTATCGGTGGAGCAGCAATTACAGTACTGTTTGGTCTTTTAAAGGATGTTTTAGATGCTCGATATGCCTATGGTCTTTGCTTTGTATGCTTTGGCTATATCTTGTTCTATGCGTTCAAGGGCTATAAGTTACGTTAATAGATTCTGATCTAACGACGTTATAAGTTTCTGCATAATAACCTTTCCATTAGGTTGGAAGCAGTATTCTTATTACATTAAATAATCCTAAGTTATAATAGTTTTACGGGGTTGCCTTTACGAAGGTAATCCCGTTTTTTGTATACTATCTTATAAACTTCTGTGTTGGCTCCTCCCGTAAGATAGACTGATAAACTAAGACGCTCAAATAATATGGCACACAGAGTCACGGAGTGGACGGAGATAAACGTAATGTTATGGAGGTGACGATGCACAAAGAGTAACAGAGACGAAGCGTACAGATTCTTGATAACTATTTTGGTATAAACGCTTTGTATATAATTTGCTAATAGAATTGACCAATAAACTCCGTCGCTCTATGCACCGACAGTGCCTCTGTGACTTCCATTGCTTTAATAATCCTCTGTCCTCTCCTTTTCTCCGTGTGACATTTCGTCAGAAACCTAACCTTAAGTGGCAAACCTTATCACTCCAAAATCCTGAATACCCAAAATATGTTTAGGTTCTAATGACCGCATGGGTTAAATTTGATTTCACACTGGGTACCTGAATCTACCGACTCTTTTATTATTGTGAAATATATTTACATAACTTCGAGCTAAATCTCCTTTTCATGCGTATAAAATAGCATTTCTAAAGGTATTTGTAACTATCAGGTATACAGTATGTTATCAACCTGTGTTTTAAAAGGTGCTTATTAAGGGTTCAAAAGGGCGTTAGTAAGACCTTAAAAGGGCCTCTTTTAGAAGCCTATTAAGCCTCTTTTTCGAAGGCTAAAGACCATATATAAAATTCAAGGTGTACGAAAAAAATATTTACATACATTTGTCGGTTGTGGCTAAGTGAAGGCATAAATGGCAGAAAGACAATGTAAAGAATAGACAAAAGAAATAATATTTTAGGTTTCAATCAAATATTTGTGATAGATGTTATGAAATGATATGTTTTTAATATATAAACTTAAAAAAATATTTTGCAAGGTTTTTTTGTTTTTTTGTGTACTTTTTGTAGATTCGCTGTTTAAAAAGCGGCTTTAATAAAAAAAGAATATCAGTATAATTTGTATTCTACTTTTTTAATTTATAAGAATAGTTCTAAACATTAAAGTACCAGAGGGGAAATGAGAAAAGAAATGCAAAAAAGTAATCTCGTATTACGAATTTGGGCAGTACTGGCTCTGATGTTAATGCTTAGTATAGGGTCAACCGTATCGGCACAAACACAAGATGTCGATAAGATGGTGGTGACGCTGTCTATGAAGCAAACAGACATGAAGACCTTCTTAGATGAAGTGTCAAAGCAAACAGGATTACAATTTGATGTGACTCCCGAACTACTATCTCAAGCGGAGAAAGTTAACATTGACGCACAAGCGCAGCCTGTTCGTGCCGTGTTAGGACAAGTCTTTAATAAGACTGGTTTTAGCTATAGTATTGATGGCAACAGCGTGAGACTTGTTCGTAAACCAACACAAGAGAAACGGAAGGGAGTATATGGACAGGTAACCGATAAAGACGGTCTGCCTCTGCCTGGTGTAACCATCCGAATGAAAGGCTTTAATGGCGGTTATATTACGAATTTAGATGGTCAGTATGAAATTAATACTGACCTGCCAGAGGTTACGCTCACCTTTAATTATATAGGATATAAGCCTTTAGAAAAAAAGGTAAAGAATGGAACGGCAGGTAACTTCACAATGCAGGAAGACGTTGGTGAGTTGGGTGAAGTTGTTGTAACAGGTTTTGCAACAAAGAATAGAAACAGTTTTACTGGTTCGCAAGTATCTATAAAGAAAGACGAATTATTGTCTGTTGGTACAAAAAATGTACTTACGAGTTTGGCTAACTTTGTGCCAGGTCTTAGCGTGTTAGAAGATAACCTTGGTGGATCTGACCCAAATAAGATTGCTGATATCAATATTCGTGGACGCGCTACCTTCTCAGGTCAAGCTAACTTACCTGTATTCGTTGTTGACGGTTCGCAGGTAAAGGTAGACTATGTCAATGATATGGATATGAACGATATCGAGTCAATCACCGTACTCAAAGATGCGTCGGCATCAGCACTCTATGGTGCGAAGGCTTCTGCAGGTGTTATTGTTATCACAACGAAGGCACTCAAGGGTGGTAAGTTGAGATTTAATTATAACGGAACATTACGTTTGTCAACTCCAGATTTGAGTGATTATAAATTGCTCTCAGCATCACAAAAGCTTGAGTACGAGCGTTTGGCAGGTCTTTACACAGCGACCAACTTAGCGGACCAATATGCGCTGCAAAATAAGTATGCATACTATTACAATCAGATTCAGGACGGTGTAACAACCGACTGGATTAAGAAGCCATTGCGTAATGCGGTTTCTTCACAGCATAGTGTAAGTATCGACGGAGGTGATGAGCACGCACGATACAACTTAGGTGTGCGTTATGGAGATGAGGAAGGTGTAATGAAGGGTTCGAGTCGTGAGCGTTTGTCAACAAACTTCAAGCTCTCATATAACCTTTCTGGTAAGTTCTTTATCAGTAATACGGCTACTATCTCATCTGTAAAATCAACTCAGTCGCCATATGGTGACTTCTCTGAGTGGGTGAAGCAGAACCCATATGAATATCCATATGATGAGTATGGCGCATTGAAACCAAAGTTGAATTATGACCTCTCTAACCCTTTGTATGAGGCATCGTTAGGTAGTTTCAACAGAGGAAACACGCTTGACGTATTAAACACAACAACACTTCAGTTATGGTTGGGTGAGAAGTTCAGAATTGATGGAGACTTCTCAATACAAAAGACGAAATATGAAGGACGTAACTTTGTGTCACCATTCTCGGCAGATCAGATTAAGAACGTAGCCGATGTGTCACGCAGAGGAAGCCTGACAGAGACTTTCACCAGTACAACGACCTATCAGGGTAAGTTGATGGTGTCATACAATAACTATATATTTAGTAAGCTGTTCCTTACGACGATGGCAGGTGCAACGATTGAGTCAAACTCTGTCGATGGTAGTAGGTATGGTTCTGTAGGTTATTATTCAGACAATGTAGCCCACCCATTGTTGGCAGGAAACTATCCAACAGGTAAACCAGGTGGTGTAGACAATAAGTATAATGGTGCAGGTTTCTTCGTAAACCTTAACACAATATGGGATAACCGTTACTTCTTAGATGTAATTTATCGTTATGAAGGTTCGTCTAAGTTTGGTAAGAACTCTCGTTTTGCTCCTTTCTGGAGTGTGGGAACAGGATGGAATATTCATAATGAGAAGTTCCTTAAAGGTTCACCTTTCCAGTTGTTAAGCTTCGTGCAAGTTTGGGTTATCTTGGAAACATCTCGTTTGAACCCTATCAGGCGTTGACAATGTATACCAGTTTGGCAGGTCTTAACTATATAAAAGGTATTGGTGCCGTACCAATGGGTATTGGAAACAAGAACCTTAAGTGGGAGAGAACACTCAGCGCCAACCTCGGTCTTGACCTCACAATGTTCAAGGGACGATGGGACTTCTCGGCAGATGTTTATGTAAAGAATACAGACAACTTGTTGCTTGACATCACTAAGGCTCCATCATTGGGTATCACCACGTCACGTGAGAATGTCGGAGAGGTAGAGAACCATGGATTTGAGTTCCAGACACGTGTTATTCCTATTAAGAATAAGGATTGGGAGTGGTCGTTGAGCCTTAACTACGCTTACAACAAGAATAAGATTAAGAAGATTAGTAACGCTCTTCGTGAACAAAACGAGAAGAATCAGGCAAAGGGTGGTGTGACACCATTGCCTATCTATGAGGAAGGTCAGTCGTTGACAGCATTGAAGGTAGTTTCTTCAGCAGGTATCGACCCTATCACGGGTAATGAGGTATTTATTAAGCGTGATGGCAGCCTTACGTTCGTTTACGATCCTAATGACAAGGTAGTATATGGCGATACCACACCATTCGGTATGGGTTCAATCGGTTCTTACCTTACCTATAAGCAGTTCTCAATGGGAATGTCTATGCGTTATTCTTTCGGTGGAGCTGTCTATAACCAGACGTTAGCAAGTAAGGTGGAGGGTGCCGACCCACGCTATAACGCTGACGAACGCGTATTTAGCAGCAGATGGAAGGAAGTCGGTCAGCAAGCAAAGTACAAGCGAATTAGCGATTCAAGCGTACCTATGCAGACATCACGATTTGTTGAGACAAATAATTATATTACGCTGAGCAGTCTCTCGTTAGCATACGAAGTGCCATTGACATTCATTAAGCGATATGGCTTGAAGCGTTTACACTTGGAGATGTTGGCTAACGACCTCTTCTACCTCTCATCTGTAAAACGTGAGCGCGGATTAAGTTATCCTTATGAGCGAAGCGTAGAGTTCTCAGTAAGACTTGGATTTTAAACCGATGATGGCTGACACATTAATATAATGGTGAAAGACTATTTAGGTAACAATAAGAAAAAACGAATATGAAGAGAATATCATATTATACAAAACTATTGGTAGGTGCTGTCATGATGCTATCTGTGGTATCGTGTAACGACTTTATAAATGTTCAACCAGCAGGACAAGTTGATGAGGAAGAGCAGTTCTCATCTATCCGTGGTTTCCGTAATGCAATGTATGGTGCTTATGGTAGTATGGCAACATCAGACTTATATGGTGGCAACTTAGGCTTTGGTTTCGTAGACCAGTTAGGACAAATCTTTGGTTACGATAACTCATCAGAGACAAGCTACTTCGTAGGACAATACGATTATATGCGCAGTGATGTACGCTCAATCGTTGATGCTATTTGGACAAAGCAATATCAAGCAATAGCATATGTCAATAATATAATTGATCAAACAGAGAATGCTAAGTTTGAGCATGCGGAGCTGCCTTTGATGCGTGGTGAGTGCTATGGCTTACGTGCCTTTATGCACTTCGACCTTGTTCGTCTTTTTGCTGAAGACTATGGTCAAAGCAATGCATCAACACGTGGTATACCATACTCAACGACTTTCGACCTCAATAATAAGAAGTTATTGACTTTGCATAAACGTACGAGGCGATATTGTCGGATTTGGATAAAGCTGAAGAACTTTTGAAGAACGATAATGTAGTAAACGTTGAGACAACAGCTTCCAGTGACTATCTGAAAGGACGTGCTGTGTTCTTTAATAAGTATGCTGTGGCTGCTACAAAGGCAAGAGTTTACTATGCTATGGGTGACGAGGCAAAGGCGGCTAAGTATGCTAAGCAGGTAATCGATGCAACCAATAACTTCTCATTGAAGAAGTATAGCTCATTGAGTGATGTAAAGCGTTTCCCTGCAGCAGGAGAATTGATCTTCGGCTTGTATAACAATACGCTTTCAAGCACTATCTCTACACTTTTCTTATCACAGACAGCACGTGGTACATTCACTGAAGGACGTAGAGATCTGGAGAATCTGTATGAAACATCAGCTTTCTCGGCTACAAGTACAGACTTGCGTTACACTGGTTATTACAGACAGAATACTACACCAGATGGTTTGAAGACCTATTCTTTTGTAAGATTCTTAGAGAGTGATGCACAGGTGAATAGCAATCCTTTACAGGGCTTGACACTAATCCGTTTGCCAGAGATGTATTATATCTTAAGTGAATGTACATACGATAGTAATAAGACAGAGGCTGTTAGATTACTCAATGAAGTAAGAAAAAGTCGTGGATTAGAGGATGTTGATAGCGCAAAGGTAGCAACACGCGAGGCTTTCAATAAGGAGATGTTGCGTGAGCGTATGCGTGAGATGCCTGGAGAAGGACAAACGTTCTATGCGTTAAAGCACTATAACAAAGCATTTACTGACTTTAGAGGTATTACCACACGTCAGCCATCTAATTCCATCTTCGTCTTGCCTTGGCCAGAAACGGAGAAAGAGTTCGGAGGACAGTAAGTTATTAAACACTTTATGAAAAATGAAAAAAACAATAAGAAATATACTACTTGTTTGCGCTGGTGTAACCATATTTGCAGCATGCAGCAACGTCGACTTTGATGGTGAACATAGTTCTGACGGCATGTTTGAACCAACAAATCAAGTTAGCTTCTATTATGCACAACCAGGTGATACAGTTGTGAATTACTCATTCGGAGTAAAGCCTGTTGATACACTTACACACGTGGTTTATCTCCCTGTGCAGCTCGTAGGTAATCTTTCTACTGAGGCGCAGTCTTTCAGTGTAGAAGTTGGTAAGGGTACAACAGCTGTCGCTGGGAAGCATTACACACTTAATGCTGACACCTTGCGTTTCGCTCCTAATGCTTATCGTACCTATGTTCCTGTAACGTTGATACGTGCTAACTTGTCAGAAGATAAGGATGATTCAATACGATTGGTATTGAATTTAGTAGGGAAGGATAAGTTGGGAACAAGACTTACCAAGAACAATACGGTTAAAATAACCTTTAACAACGTACTCTCTAAGCCTGATTTCTGGGAAGTGATGGAGAGTTATTGGGGGTTAGGAGCCTTTACCAAAAACAAGTATCGTAAGTTACTTGCTTATTATGACAGTAATGAGGCTACTATCAGAGATATCATAGAAGGTTCTGATGTAACGGCACAAGGCTATCTGTATCAGCATGTACAAGAGGTAGTTGCTTACTTTGCAGCGCATCCAGATGAGTTGTAAAAAGTAGGATAGGTATTGTTACTTGTCTTAAGGTATAATCGAGTGTACACTGAGTATCGTTTCAATAAGGAACTTTGGTTACGATAAAACGATGATTATACCTTATGATAGAATGAATATTGGTAAACAGATAAATAAGAAATAAGATGATAAAGAAATATTTATATCTTCTCTTGGCACTCCCATTAGTGGCATTGTCATTTCAGTCATGTATAAAAGACGAGTCTTATGGTCCTTCTGGCAATTCGTCTAAGTTGTCATTGGCACAGGACTTACAGGAGAAATATACCCTCAATAGATGGGATACATTGAAGATTTCGCCTAATGTCGTACAGACAAATGAGCAAAAGAAGGTTGACTATGAGTGGGAAGTAAATGGTAAGATTGTATCGACCGATGCTTCTCTTAAATATGTTTGTAAGGACTTCGGCTCTTTCCCATGTCGATTAAAGGTGAGCAATGGAGATAATATTCAATATTATGAGTTTGGACTAAATGTACAATACTCTTATGTTGATGGTCTTTACATATTAGCAAGTAATAGCGGAAAGACAATTGTTTCTTATCTGCCTGAGGAAGGAAGTACAAAGACTTTTGACTTAGATGTTCTGCAAAGAATAACCCAAGTATTGATTTCACAGGAGAACCTAAGGGAATTGATTATGCGTTAGCACGTGATAACAAGACTCCACTCTTGTTTGTTGCCGTGGGAAGTCCAAGTACTATCTATGAGTTCGACGGTAATCTGATGAATATGCGCTTCACTACTCATAGTACAGGTGATGTTACATATCTTAGAAAGAGTGCCTTGACATATCCTAAGTCAATGCTGACAATGGTAAATCATGTACCAAACCGATTGACACTCTCAGAGACAACACCCTTCAACTTAGGTAAGTCAATAAAGGATGCTTTAGGTTCTGACATCTCTTTAGCTGATGCTGCTACAGCTTGGAAGCAGCAAGACCTACGTTATGTACAAGGCTACGTAATGTTTGATAATGCTGAAGGACGATTGGTCGCACAAAAGGTACAGGCTACAGGTAAGGTGCCTGTTGAGTTATTGAAAGGTAAGTTTACGGGTGAAACACTGGTTGGTATGGGACCTGTTGACAACGAGCGTAACATCGTTTTACTCACATGGAATGCTACTTCATCAAAGTTTAAGTGCTATTATATCTTCCCAGGCTTCTATCCTTCTACAGCTACTAAGGTTGAGGCAGCAGTTGTAAAAGATGAAGCTGTTGTACCAGCTACTGCGGGTTTGACCACACAATCAGTTGTACGCGTATCTGCAGAGAAGAACTTAGTTTACTATTCTGCTGGTAATAAGCTGTATGCTTACAACGTATTGTCTGGTGGTAATTTCCCACAAAGCGCATTAACAACCTTTGGAGATGCCAGTGAGACTATCGCTGATATGCTCATCTTAGAAGGAAGCAATAAGCTTTATGTAGCTACAAACGCGGCTTCAGGTCAGCTTGTGGGAAGCATTTACTGTTTTGATATGAACGAAAACAAATTGCTTTGGGCGAAAAAGAATATTACTGGACGTATCAAGAGCATTACATACAGACAATAATGAACGTGGCATGTAAGGAGATTGCATGCCACATTCAAACCATAATTCCGACATGAAAACAAACAATATAATGGTAACACTGCGCACAATAGGAATAGGCTTATTACTATTGTGCGTTAATGTTAGGGCTTTTGCCGATGATAAAAAAGGCGACGAAGAAAAAAAAGCTAAGAAGGAAACAAATACGATAAACTATTTAAGGACAAGAAGAAGGAAACTGCAAGTAGTAAGTTTATCACTGTACATAAGAGTGATGGGAAACTCTACTTGGAGGTTCCTGTTAAATACTTGCATAAAGAGATGTTGTTGGGTGGTGGTATCTCCTCAACAACAGACCCAACCTATCTGACCATTGGTACAAAGAGCTTCACTCCTTTGCATTTCTTTTTCGAAGTTCAAGACAGCAGCTTAGTGATGAAGACACCTAACAGTGTGGTTTATTCAGATGGTAGTGCAAGCGCTGAGATGCAAGAAGCCTTGAAGATTAGCTATCGTGACCCAGTCTTGACGGGCTTTAAGATTGCTGCTTACAACAATGATAGTTCGGCTATCGTGATAGATGCAACAGATCTCTTGGCACGTCCTAACAGTATGTTACCCATTATTCCAAAGAAGTCGGGTGATTTAGCATTGTCAGCTTCGCCTAAGAGCGAAATGTCTTATGTTAGAACGATTAAGAGTTTTGATCGTAATATAACGATAAACGTTGATTTCAACTATCTACTCACTGCCTCACTCATGTCTTTACCAGTTGCGAGTGAGATTCCAACGACCGTAGGTGTTACCTATAGTTTAGCACTATTGCCAGATAGTAAGATGCGCCAGCGCGTAACAGATTCGCGTGTTGGTATTGCATCTGTATCTAAACTCACCTTCGATAATAACATAGCAAAAAGCAAGCAAACATTCATAGCACAACGTTGGAACCTCGTTCCACAGAATCTAAAGGCTTACGAACAAGGTAAGTTATCAAAGCCTGTTAAGCTAATATGCTTTTATATTGATGATGCCTTCCCTGTTGAATGGAAGAATGCGATAAAGCAAGGAGTAGAACTTTGGAATAAGGCTTTCGAACAAGCGGGTTATCAAAAGGCTATTGAAGCCTTAGACTTCCCAAAGAATGACCATAACTTCGATGCTGATGATATTGCCTATTCTTGCATTCGATACGTGCCAAGTACAGCTGAAAAGGTTACATCTTCTTTTTGGCGAACCCACAAACAGGAGAAATCATCAATGCCTCTGTGTTTGTTCCTGCCAATGTCGGTGATCAGATTTACCGTTGGTTATTCTTAGGTTCAGCAGCATCAGATGCCACAATGCGTACTTCTCATCTTCCACAAGACAAGTTCAATCAAGGATTGAAGTACATGGTAGCATGCGAAGTAGGGCGAAGCCTTGGTTTGCTTGATAATATAGGAGCTTCGTTTTCCTATCCTGTTGACTCTCTTCGTAATAGTACATTCACACGTGCCAACAATCTTGCTGCATCAATAATGGCTAATACACCTTTTAATTATGTTGCTCAGCCAAGTGATAAGGGTGTTGTTTATATGCCAGAGAATGTTGGACAGTATGACAAGCATGCTATCGAATGGGCTTATCGTTATTTCGACCCATCAAAGACAAGTTTAAGTGCTGAAACTGATGCACTTGAGAAGATGGTTGATAAGCGTGTACAGAATCCTCGTTATCGTTTCTTCCGAACTTCTTCATTGATTTGGGACCCACGTGTACAAGAAGGTGCATTGGGTAGTGATGCGATTAAGGCAAGCGAATATGGATTGCGTAATATGCAAATCGTTGAAAACAACCTTTATAACTGGGTGAAAGACGATGATGATAGTCGCATCAAAGAAAAGTTATATTTGGCAATCTCTCAGCAGAGATATGCTTTCTTCAAACGTGTGTTGAGCAATGTTGGTGGTATCTTCTTAAACGATATGAAAGTCACATCGGGTGTTCCTCGCTATGAGGTGGTACCTAAAACGCGTCAGCGTCAGGCGATGTTATGGTGCTTAAATCAGGCAAAGCATTTTAAGCAATATGCTAACCCAACCTTTGAGCGTAAGGGATTCATGGCTATAAGCTATTACGACCAGCTCTTAGAGTTTATTGGATATGACCTCTTTGGTGTTCGTACACGCTTGGCAGTAGCATCACATCTGTCATCACAGAGTTATAGTCAGAAAGAATATTTCGACGACCTTTTCTCTTCACTCTTCCAAAGTGCACAATTGTGTAAGGCTCCATCTCAGGAGGAGCGAGTGTTACAACGTGCTTATCTGACGTATTCACGTGCGGTTATCGACAAGGCTAACAAGCAGGGTGGTAATGGTCCAGCAGCACTTCAGTCTACATCGGTTAACGGCAGTCAGACGAGTAGCACTGCCTATGGTAACCTACAGCCTCACTCGCACCAACAGTTGATGCTGCTTTGTTAGACGGCTCGGCTATTTACTTCTACACTTCACTGTTGAAGCTTAAGCCAATGTTGGAGAAGTGTGTCAAAGCAAACCTCTCACCTGATGCGCACTCACATTATTCTATGTTGCTCTTTAAGGTGAACAAAGCTTTGGAGGATGGACAATGAAATATTCATTAATAGCTAATCAGTTAATGCGTCGCATACTATTACTTCTGCTTCTCTTCTCTCTGGTCGAAACATCGGGAGCGGCTTTCCCGTTTTCAAAACGTAAGAAGAAGACGCAGAGCACACAAACAGAAAAGAAATCGGCTTACGAGCGTGTCCTCACCGAGCAATTAACGGAGTCGGTGCGTGGTAGCTTTGTCTCGTTTCATAAGACTGACGGACGTATATTGATGGAGCTTCCGAAGCAGTCTTTGGGTCGCGACATGATTATTGGCGTAACCATTTCGTCTGTGTCAAATCCCAAGATGGGCGACTTAGGCTTTAAGAATTCCAACTTAGTGCATGTACGCTTCATTGAGAAAGATAGTTCTGTGGTGATGCAGGTGGTAAATACCGACTTGTTTGTACCAAAGAATCAGCCCTCAGCTACGCTTGCTGCAAGGTTGAATTATGATAATCTTGATTTCTTTTCATTCCCTATCAAGGCACATAACGACTCCACTGGAGCCGTGCTGTTCGATGCTTCGTCCTTTATTCTAAAGGAGAATCGCTTCTTCCCAGTGATTGCAAAGAATGTAGGGTCGTACACAGTAAACTCATCTTTGAAAGATAATCTTACAAGGGTGACGAAACTAAAAGTCTTCGATGAGAATGCCTGTGTCGGTATGGATAGGCATTACATTATTAGTCTCTCTGGTAAGAAGGGTTCGCCTATCACCAACTATCCCGTAACGATTGGCGTAAACTTTACGTTAGCTTTGTTGCCAAACGACTTGATGACACCTCGTTTGAGTGATACACGTGTGGGAATGTTTCTTATGAACAAGGATGTTCTTAAGAAGGATGGGTCAATTGATAAAGCAACATTCGTTAAGCGTTGGCGACTTGTACCGAAGGATACGGCTGCCTACTTTGCTGGCGAACTCTGCGAACCAACAAAGCCTATCGTCTATTATGTAGAGAATACATTCCCTCCACTTTGGAAACGAGCTATCAAAGCTGGTGTTCTATGGTGGAATAAGGCTTTCGAACGTATTGGGTTTAAGAATGTCATGCAGGTGGCAGACTTCCCTGCGAACGACCCTAATTTCGACCCTGATAACTTCAAGTATTCTTGTATCAGATACTTACCTACTGACGTCGAGAATGCTATGGGACCATCGTGGACTGACCCTCGCACAGGAGAGGTAATCAATGCTACCGTTCTTGTTTATAATGATGTTGTAAACACGATTAACAACTGGCGATTTGTTCAGACGGCACAGATTGATCCTCGTGCACGTGGAGCGCAGATGCCTGACAGTATTATAGAGGAGACACTCGAGTATATTATTGCGCACGAGATTGGTCATACGCTTGGATTTATGCACAACATGGCAGCATCTGCAGCACTTCCAACCGACTCGCTGCGTTCTCCTGCCTTCACGCAAAAGTATGGTACAACGGCTTCCATCATGGATTATGCACGTTTTAATTATGTTGCACAACCTACTGACTACGGCGTTAAACTTACTCCACCGCGTCTTGGTGTCTATGACTACTATGCTATTGAGTGGGCTTACAAACTTTTCCCTGGTTCGAAAGGGTTTGAGGATGATGCTAAACAGCTGCGTTTGTTGGCTGATAAGCATGAGGGCGATCCTTTCTATCGTTATGGCTTACAGCAAACGGGAACGAAGTATGACCCTTCTGCTATTGAGGAAGACCTCGGTGACGACCCTGTAAAGTCGTCTACCTATGGTATGGACAATCTTCGAATGATTCTCAAGAACCTTGATCATTGGATTGGTGATGAGGATGGTGATAATCGTAAGGCTGAGTTATATAATGAGGTGCTGTCTCAAGCTATGCATTATGTACGTAATGTTAGTGTTAATGTTCCTGGCATCTACCTCTATCAAACAAGCGAGAAGTCGGGCTTACCACGCTATAAGGTTGTGCCTAAGACTAAGCAAAAAGAGTCTGTGCAATGGCTTCTGAAGCAAGCACGCACGTTTGCGACGTTGGGTAATGATACGATTGAGAAGAAACTACCATTCGGAGCAAACAAGCCTTTTAAGATCTTAGCTCGTGATGTGCAGTCGCTTGCTATGATGGCAACGTCAAAGCTTGCTATTTCTTATTATCTTGACTCTACCTCTTATTCGCCAATTGAGTATATGGAGGATGTTTATCAAGATGTCTTTGGCAAGACGATTGCCGATAAAGAGAATCTTTCGGTGGCTGACCTCTCTATGCAACGACTCTATGTCGACTTATTGCAAGAGGGTGTCTCTGATATGAAGCAAGCACTAATGTTCATAATCTTCAGATGCCTTTGACTTCTGTAAATAGTGTTATCACTAATATGTTACGAAGGAACGAGGCTGAAAAAGAGCATACGGAATGTTGTTATTTGGCAGACAGACAACGAAACTTAGATGATGATACTCATTTTCTTAATTTCGGTAATGGCTATGGTGAGCCAGAACCTTTGTGGGGAACAACTGTCAATCGTACTTCTGAGTTCCAATTAGAGTATGCGCAGAAGTTACTTTCTTTGTTGGAAACAACCATTCCACGTGTTTCTTCTCCTGATTTGAAAGCACATTATATGCTTCTTGAAAAGCGTTTGAAGAAGTATTTGAAATAATAGAAATCTTCAATTCGATAAACTTAAAAGCTCTCTATAATTCTCATAATTATAGGGAGTTTTTTTGTTCTTCTGATATATGAAGTGATATACAGAACAAAAATTAATAGTAGACCAAGAGAAAAAAATTAAATTTTAAATCACCAATATTTGTTTTTTTAACAAAAAGATTGAGTAAATTCGCACTTGGTACTTGAATCTACCAATTAATAACTATTTTTTTGTAAATATATAACTATACTCATTGCTAACACAGACAGATTTGAGCATACTATCAATAACTATGTTATCGTCTCTGCTCTATCGCTCTATATTAGTAATGCATCGCTAAAATGAAATACTATATGAACATAAAAAATATGCAAGTTGCTGTCATGAAAATATTACATAGTTTCATTGGTGTGTTGTCACTTGGGGTAAACGTGCCGTTCTTTGCTCGTTTGGGGATAGTGGTACAGTTTCTTGTTAAACCAACAAGAAACTTGCTGTATACTTTTGTGAACTTCAGGATGTTTTCGCGTTTCTATAAAATCGTAGGAATAAAACACATATATTCAATTGTTTTTATCTTTCTCTTTCCATCGGTAGCATTTGCATTATCTCAACCAATTGGTCTTTCAAATATATATATGTCTCTTCCGGATACGCTAAAGGCCGATTCACTTGAATATTACAAGATGTGGAACCTACAAGATGTCGTGGTTGTAGGATCTAAAGTCGTGATTACCCATAAGCCAGGTAGCATCACCTATATTATTAAAAACGACCCATACGCTAAAGGGTTGAATGGTTTGGAAGCCATACAGCGTGTGCCACGAGTTTCTCAGATTGGTGATGCTATTAATGTGGCTGGAAAAAACAGTGTGCGTTATATCATAGATGGAAAATTGTTGGAAGGCTCCGATGCCGAGTCGCTGGTCAATCTAAAAAACCTACGGGCAGAAGATATTGATAGAATAGAATTGCTCACAGTTCCGCCGTCTAAATATCCTGCTGATGCAAATGTAGCCTACATCAGCATAAAGATGAAGAATGATAAGACGTTGGGAATTGGGGGCAATTTAGATGCCAATCTAATCTTGAAAGAACACGTCAATAGTTCTTTGGGAGTAGGGTTAAGACAAGCCGCAAAGAGGGTGGACTATAGCGTCAATCTGAATTATTACAGCACCAAAGGCATCAACGACCTATATCGCGAATATACCTTTTCTGACCATACAAAGTCTTCGAAACGTCATAATACATTCAATAATGATGTGTATGATGTAAACACTCTGCTTAAATACAGACCATTATCAACGGTTGAACTTGGTACAATTGTCAACTACTATTCCGAACATCTGCGCTCCTATATCACAGATGAAACCATCGAAAGAAGCACTAAATATCAGTCATTCTCAACATCGCCGTCAAGGCCCAACCATGCTACAAGTGCAACTGCATTCTGCGATTGGACGCTTGCGCCCAATGGAAAGATGCTGAGTTTGACGTATAACTATTTTAACAAACATACGGTCACTTCATCTTTAATAAGCACGATTACAAATGTTTCCGATGATAATTTGAAAAGCGATGGTAACAACGATTATAAGATTCACTCCTTGAAGTTGGATGCGACATTGCCTTTTTCTTGGATGGACATCGAGGCTGGTGCCGCTTATACATCCATAAGGAACACTACAGCTATGGATATATTCAACCAGACCAATGATGATTGGCTGGTGGATGACAGGCTGAGTAATCATTTCAACTACTCAGAAAAAACCTCCGCACTATATATTTCCCTTTCAAGGCACTTGCTTCCTCAGCTGTTTGCAAAGATAGGGGTGCGTTATGAACATACTACAATTAAAGGACTTCAAATTAACACAGATGAGCGTATGCGACAATCATACGGCAAGCTATTTCCGACTTTCAATCTTGACTACAACAATAATAATGGTTTGGGTATCTCCGCATCCTATTCTATCGGAATTGACCGACCGAGGTTTTTAGACCTTAATCCTTTTAGATACTATACGACAACTACTGATTACAATTCTGGCAATGCATACCTCAGTGCAAGCACAACGCACAATGCCGAACTTAACGTCAGTTACAAGGGGCTGTATGCCGTTCTATATGACAACCAGATAAGAAACGGCATTGGCTATGTAACATTTTTCAACGACGACAACTCACAATACTCCATTCCCCAGAACCACATCGAATATAGTAAATACGGACTGTACGTTTCCTATCAGAAAAATCTTACGTCTTGGTTGAATATAAAAGCAGGCTCGGAACTTTTTTATGCACGGTCTAAGTCAAACTTAGAGAGTGTGCCCTTGCCCAGTGTAGAGGGATGGAGCGGTAAACTGGAGGGTAGTGCTGACATCGCATTTAACAAGCCTCGAACCATTCTTTTCAACATGAGCTACACACACATGTTTCCTTACAACGAGGAATTGGCCAAATACAAATCCATTATATTGCTGAATGCCAATATAAGATATGTACCGGCAAATGGCAAATTTCAGCTTATGTTGTCTGTTAACGATCCATTCATGCAGAATATTACAACTATGACAAAAGTCTATTCTACATACTCCGAGTATAGCAGGAATAATGTTCATGCACGTAATGTGTCCTTAAAGTTCAGTTATCGTTTTGGAGGAAATAAACTGAAGGATGTGTATCGTGACAACAAAGAAAGTGAATCAAATAGAAGCTTCTAATATTGGAATAAGCAGATGCCTAAAAGAATGCGAGTTTTAGCGAATGTACATGACCCTGCACGTCACGATATGACTCCTTGATGCGATAATAAGGAGCCATGTCGCCTGTTGCTGGGTTGAATCGTGTCTGTATATTTGCGTGCATGAGTGCAAAGTAAAATAATTTTGATATGACTGTGTCCTACAAATCGGATTTTACTCCCCGTTACAATACCCTATACTTGATTATTAACCATTTATCAAATTGATACTACACAAAATATCCCGAAAATTTATGAAAAATAATTTTGCCAGTTAGACTTGGGTTAGAGTTTGAGGTTAAATCTTACGTGGGAAATGAGCAGAATTATGTCCAGAAAAATGTTTATATAAATTCAAGGTCTGTGTAAGTAAAAGCCAAGAAAAAGTGCTTTTCTTCCACCTTTGTAACTAAAAGATAATCAAGTGGTTGTGAAATGGCGTGTGTAAAGGTGCTTAATAAGGTTCTTAAAGGGCGTTAGTAAGACTTCAATTAACGCCCTTTAGAAGTGCTATAAGGCATCTTTTCATGTGCAAAAGAGCGTAGATTGAAAACGAAGATATGAAAAAACAGGACAAAGACATCTTCATTGTCTCTGTTTTTGTATGAACGAGACTTTTATTATCGCTCGTAAAAGTTGCAGAAAGCAAGTAATTTTAGAGGATGAAAGACGTGCTTTCTCTCATTTTAATAATAGTGATAATGCTTATTAGTGATAGAAATAATGCTTATCAGCAGGAAGTTTCCACAACTTATTTAGCTGCCGCCTTGCTTATTTCTTTTTCTTTTTGAATAAGGTGAACTTATTAAATGGACCTGATGATTGCTTACCGCCAAACATACGATAGAGTTTCCACGTAAGGATAAGTCCATCCAATACATTTGCACCAACATTGAATGCACCAGAGAAACGCTGGGTAGGTGTGTTCTTGTCTTTCGGCTTATGCACAAGCTCATTCCACAACCCCGCAATCTTGTTGCTATCCTTGGTCAAGTCTGTACGCAGCTGCGCCTTGCGCAAACGTATGTCGTTCAGCGACCTATAATTGGTTCCAAAGTGAGTGGTCTGTTCAGTCATAAGCTTATTTTGACATTAAGAGACTTCCCAAGAATCTTACCAATGGGCGTTCAATAAGTCTGTGACGCAGTAAGATGAAGAAGATGAGCAGCAGCAAATAACCACCACCAACAATGAGGAAAGCCCAAATAAGTGAGCCCACCAATGTCTGCAATGCAAAGGCTGCAGCAAAGGAGAGATAAATTAGGGAAATTAATAAGATAGTGCAGAAGACAACCATGATTGTAATCACGGTCATTAATCGCACGACCTTTCAATTACATCGAGCTTCATGTACTCTGACTGAAGCCCGATATAATGTTTTAGCACCTCTACGAGTTGTGCTATTGTTTCTACGTTCTTATCGTTTGAGAACATCCTTTATAATTTAGATAGCGTCTGAAGCTGCATCCTTGATATCCTCAACGAAATCCTCAGCTTCCTTGCGGCTGAGCTTGATATCATGCTTCTTGCAGAAATCGTCAACAGCATCAGAAATCTTTGAACGTGTGTCTGTACCCTTCTCTGGAGCCAAAAGAAGTCCGAGAGCTGCGCCTGTGATGCTACCACAGAGGAATGCGCAAACATAACCTAATGTCTTCATAATCTCTTATTTTTTTATTGTTAATGAATAGTTCTTTCTTTATCAATGGCAAATATAGTCAAAGTTTCGCATATTAGCAATAGATAGGAAGTATTTTTGTGTTAAAAATCTTACAAATAGTTTATTTAACAAACTTTATTGACGCTGCTTTCTTACTTCTCCTTCTTATTTTGTAACTTCGCACGATAATTACATAGTAAATTAATAGTATAATCAATAAAAACTAAGGGATTATGAAGAAATTTATGGTTTGGGCGCAGCTATGTGTGTGGCAATGGCTTTCACTGGCTGTAAGTCAAGCGAGAGTGCATACAAGAAGGCTTACGAGAAGGCTAAGTCTCAGGAGCAGAATACTACTACGAATACTGATGACAACGCAACTCAGCAGGATGCTGTTGTAGCTCCAGTAGAGACTCAGCCAGTTACGCAGGCTCCAGTTGTTGATAATTACGACAATGAGCCAGTACGCCGCGAGACTGTTTCTGTTGTAAATGGTTCTGGTTTGAAGGCTTACAGCGTAGTTGTTGGTTCATTCGGCGTTAAGTCTAATGCTGAGGGCTTGCAGCAGCGTTTGAAGAATGCTGGCTACGATGCTCAGGTTGCTTACAATGCTGGTAACAATATGTATCGCGTTGTTGCTTCTACTTATGACAGCAAGGCTTCAGCTGTTCAGAGCCGCAATCAGCTCCGTGCTACTTACGCTGATGCTTGGTTGCTCTCTCGATAAATGAGCAGAATTTTAGCGATAGATTACGGTAAAAAACGTACAGGATTAGCAGTCACCGACCCATTGTGCATCATCGCCAATGGGTTGGCGACTGTTCCTACGTCTGAACTTTTTGAGTTTGAACCAGTATATCGCAAAGGAAGCGGTCAGCCAACTCGTCATTGGCAAACCTATACAGCCCAATGGTCAGCCGAGTGAGAATCTCGCTCGTGTGGAGCAATTTGTCAATCGTTGGCGCAAGGCACACCCAGAGTTGCCTATTGATTATTATGACGAGCGCTTTACGTCGGTTATCGCTCATCAAGCAATGATTGCGGGTGGGGTTAAGAAGAAGACCCGCCGTGAAGATAAGGGACTTGTTGACGAGATTTCGGCAACAATTATCCTGCAAGATTATATGAGGTCCAAGGGGCTTTAATCCGTTTGAAGTTTATGTTTGTTAAGCTTCGAAACGTTTGGAAATCAGACTTGTAAGGCCTTGAGCCGTTTGATTCTTAAGCTGATAGCGCTTTACACTATTTGATGATTAAACTTGTTGGACACCTATTAAGTTTAAAAGAAAGAAAAGAATATGGTATTACCCATTTACACATATGGTCAGCCAGTGTTGCGAAAGGTAGCCGAGGATATCCCCCTCGATTATCCCGACCTCCAAGAACTGATACAAAATATGTTTGAGACCAACACCGCCAGCGATGGTGTAGGTTTGGCAGCACCACAGATTGGTAAGTCTATCCGTGTCGTTGTTGTCGACTTGGATGTACTCTCAGACACCTTCCCTGAGTATAAAGACTATCGTCACGCATTCATCAATGGTCACATCCTTGAGTATGATGACTCTGAGACGGAGACCTTGGAAGAGGGATGTCTCTCTCTGCCAGGTGTTCACGAGAGTGTGACACGTGCAAAGCGCGTCTACGTAAAGTGGTATGACGAGAACCTCGTTGAGCATGAGGAGTGGATCGATGGCTATCTTGCTCGAGTTATCCAGCATGAGTTCGATCACTCGAAGGTCGTGTCTTCACCGATCGTCTCTCGGCATTCCGCAAGCAGATGATTACCAGCAAGCTCAAAGCCCTTCTGCAGGGAAAAGTTCGCTGCCACTATCGTGTGAAGGCTCCACGTAAGTAAGCCTATGTTGCGTGGTATCGTAGTATCCTTGCTTTGCCTATTGGCATTACCGTCAGCTGCCCAATACAACGTCAAGAAGATGATGGAGGAGGGGGAGGCGGACGCTTGATCAGGGATACTACGTTACTTCCATGCAGATTTTCTCCCGTATCGTTGCCCTCAAACCAAATCTATACGAGGCTTGGTATTTGATGGCATTGTCAAAGTATCACCTTGAAGACTATAAGGGTGCTGGTGATGATTGTCGCCGTGCTTTGACTTTACAGCCCTATATTGCTGATATCTACGAACTTTATGGTATGTCTAATATCCATGTGGAGCGTTACGACAGTGCTATCGTAGCCTTTTCTCATGCCCTTGATATAACCCCCGACAATCGCGATTATTGGTTTAATCGTGCTTATTGTCTCTATCAAGTGGGCGATAGCAAGGCTGCCCTTCAGCAACTTGATTATATCCTTAAGCGATGGAAGACCTTCGATGCTGCCACCCAACTTCGTGCCGACATCGTAGCGGGTAGGAAGCCAAAGCAACAGCCCATGAAGTCTAACACTCCTCAATTCTACAAGCTACCGAGTCTTCGCATTGAAAGTGATGACAAATCAAACCCAATGAAGAATAAGCCTCTCTTTGGTCATTGAACTTTGAACAATTAACTTTGAACAATTAACTTTGAACTTTATGATTAGCACTACGAATGGCACTAATAACACGAATCATTATTGCTAAGTAATTCGTGTCATTCGCGTAATTCGTAGTTAACTTTTTGATTTACGTTTAACCCTTAAGCAACATCGGTAATCATAATTATGACGTACTGATGAGAACTTCGTTCGAATAATTCTGAATTATAAATTAAAGAAGTAATCATAATTATGAATTATGAATTATGAATTCTGAATTAAAGTATTACCTTTGCCACATATTTGATTTATAAAACTAATTTGTAGTATGGTTAAAATCACTTTCCCAGACGGTTCCGTTCGTGAATACGAGCAGGGCGTAACTGGTTATCAAATCGCCGAGAGCATTTCGCCGGCTCTCGCCCGTGACGTTGTATCTTGCGGTGTAAATGGCGTAACAACAGAACTCAACCGTCCTATCAATGAGGACGCAAGCATCGCACTGTACAAGTTCGATGACGAAGAAGGTAAGCACACCTTCTGGCACACTTCTGCCCACCTCCTCGCTGAGGCTTTGCAGGAGCTTTACCCAGGCATTCAGTTCGGCTTTGGACCAGCTGTTGAAAACGGCTTCTTCTACGACGTGATGCCTGCAAATGGTCAGACAATCTCTGAGAACGACTTCCCAAAGATTGAAGAGAAGATGCGCGAACTTGCTAAGAAGAACGAGTCAGTCGTTCGTCGTGACGTCTCTAAGGCGGATGCTGTTAAGGAGTTTACTGCCGATGGACAGGAATACAAGGTGGAGCACATCGTAGAGGACCTCGAAGATGGCACTATCTCAACATATTCGCAGGGTAACTTTACCGACCTTTGTCGTGGCCCTCACCTCGTTTCAACAGGTGCTATCAAAGCCATCAAGATAACCAGCGTTGCTGGAGCTTTCTGGCGTGGCGATGCTAAGCGCGAGCAGATGACACGTATCTACGGTATCACCTTCCCTAAGAAGAAGATGCTCGATGAATATCTCGAAATGCTCGAAGAGGCTAAGAAGCGCGACCACAGAAAGATTGGTAAGGAAATGGAACTCTTTATGTTCTCTGACCGTGTCGGAAAGGGTCTTCCTATCTGGCTTCCAAAGGGAACACAGTTGCGCTTGCGCTTGCAAGAGCTCTTGCGTCGTCTCCTCCGTCCTTACAACTATCAGGAGGTAATCACACCGGGTATTGGTGGTAAGAACCTCTACGTAACTTCTGGTCACTATGCTCACTATGGCAAGGATGCGTTCCAGCCAATCCACACACCAGAGGAGGACGAAGAGTATATGCTCAAACCAATGAACTGTCCTCACCACTGTGAGATTTACGCTTACAAACCACGTTCTTACAAAGATCTTCCACTGCGTATCGCTGAGTTTGGAACCGTATTCCGCTACGAGAAGAGCGGTGAGCTTCACGGACTTACACGTGTTCGTACTTTCACGCAGGACGATGCGCATATCTTCGTACGTCCTGATCAGGTAAAGGCAGAGTTTGAGAACAATATCGATATCATCCTCAAGGTGTTCAAGACCTTCGGTTTCGATAACTACGAGGCACAAATTTCCCTCCGCGACCCAGAGGACAAGGAGAAGTATATCGGCTCTGACGAGGTATGGGAAGAGAGCGAAGCAGCCATTAAGGAAGCATGCGCAGAGAAGGGTCTTAACGCTCGTGTAGAGCTTGGTGAGGCTGCCTTCTATGGTCCTAAGCTCGACTTCATGGTGAAGGATGCTATCGGTCGCCGTTGGCAGCTCGGTACAATTCAGGTAGACTATAACCTGCCTAACCGCTTCAAACTCGAATATACAGCAGAAGACAACTCTAAGAAGACACCAGTGATGGTTCACCGTGCACCATTCGGTTCACTCGAGCGCTTCACAGCCGTTCTCATCGAGCACACAGCAGGTCACTTCCCACTCTGGTTGACACCTGATCAGGTTGCTATCCTCCCAATCTCTGAGAAGTATAACGACTATGCTCAGAAGGTGAAGGCTTACTTCGATGCGCACGACGTACGTTCAATCATGGACGACCGCAACGAGAAGATTGGTCGCAAGATTCGCGACAACGAGCTCAAGCGTGTTCCTTACATGGTTATCGTTGGCGAGAAAGAAGCAGCTGAGGGTCTTGTGTCAATGCGTCAGCAGGGCGGTGGCGAGCAGGCAACGATGACAATGGAAGCCTTCGCAGAGCGTATCAACAACGAGGTAGCTGAACAGCTGAAGGGGTTGGATTAATAAAGAAAGCCCCACACAGCAACAACAAGCAGCCCCTCCTTGCCCCTCCCCCATAGGGAGGGAGTGAATACCGCGATATCCCTATAATGTTGGGTATATAGTGGAATGATAATCACTTATTTGCAGGGGGAGAACAGAAGTTAGAAGTCCTTTCGCTTAGAGGCTAACATATTATAATGACCCTCGTGGTCTCCCTTCTCTTCTAATCAAGGGAAGGAGAATCCCCTATGCGGCATCCCTTAGTGGGTGCCGCTTTTTATTATTTATGACTTCTGAACTCTTTTGGGACAGTAGATATTTAGTGGGGATAGGCATATATTTTGGCAAGCCTAAAAAGAAAGAAACTTTTATCTACAACTCCTCTTAAGTTAGCCCTAAATAGTTTTATTTTTGCATTGAAGGATTCCGCAGCAGCGTTTGTAGATCTGTTAATATAAAAGTTAAGTATGTCTTCGTAATGCTCGTAGAAAGTTGCAGCAATGACATTAAAGGAATGAAAGCCAGCTTCTGCGACATTATTATACCATTTTGCCAATGATAGTCTGGCTACATCTTTGATAGTATTCTTAGCAAAAATCATTCTTAGCGAATGTGATAAACCGTAAGCCTTCTTAATGTCAGGATATTCTCTGAACAGTATTTTGGCTCTTAGCTTCTGTTCATCAGTCCATTTCTCTGATGATTTGAACAACAGGTACCTACTTCTTACCAGCAGTTCACTACGTGTATCTCCATTTTCAAAAGTCTGTGGTTGATACGCTATCTTTTCTAACTTCGCATTCTCTTTCTCATCATTTGCTTGCTGTAAAGCTGCCCAGCGATACTCTATTCTCATCTGTTGCACGGCATCACTTGCAAGTTTCTGTATATGAAAGCGATCAATCACTCGTTTAGCCTTGGAAAACAATGCCTTACAATCTTACGCATACTATCGGATAAGTCCAAGGTGACCTCTTCTACGGCTTCCCGTTTCTTTTCATCTATCTTATCCAATACCTTGCAGACATCCAAGGATTTGGTTCCAGCAACAATGGCTACAAGACATCCTTGCTTGCCGTGTTTGTCCCTATTAGTGATAATCGTATAGAGTTCACCATTGGACAAGGATGTCTCGTCTATTGCTATGTTCTTGCCAATATTATCCTCAAAGAGAAGCCACTTCTGAGCATGAGACAACTGATCCCAGGACCTGTAACCACTTAGTGTTTCCTTGTATTGTTTCTCAAAACTACGTCCATTGATATGATAGAATTCCTCAAGCGTACGGCAGGTCACTGGGGATGTCTCCATACGTTTCTTTTTAAAAAAAGCTCCGAACTCTTTGGAATAACGAGTGCCGGAGGCTGTAATATCTATCTGCAAGGGAAGAGAGAAACTCTTACCTGTACGAATATCTATCCAGCGACGTCGACGAAGAACCAAAATAACCTTATGGTCACGAATCGGAAAGTCCGTCACCTCGACAGCTTCCATAAAGCCTTTTGATTCAAAATGAAGATCATCGGAAAGTTCTTTCTCCATCTTCTCATCAAGATAAATACGTAACAATGAAGTATCAGACTCTATCTTAACAATAGAGAAATAATGTAATACATCACTGGGTAAAAACGAATTCGGCTAACTGATATAGATATTTTTCTTCCATGATACAAAGGAAAGAAAAATATATTAATTAAGAAAATTTCCCCACCTTTTTTCTACTGAGCCACTCTTTTCCCTTTGACCTTTGAGCATTGAATTCTTTTCCCTTTGAACCTTGAGGATTGAACTTTGAACTTTATGATTAGCACTATTATCTTTGACCTTTGAGCATTGACCTTTGAACTTTTTGATTAGCACTACGAATGGCACTAATGACACGAATCATTATTGCGAAGTAATTCGTGCAATTCGCAGTTAACTTTTTGATTAGCACTACGAATGGCACTAATGACACGAATCATTATTGCTAATTAATTTGTGCAATTCGCGTAATTCGCAGTTAACTTAATGATTTGCGTTTACTCCTTAAGCTATATCAGTAATCATAATTATGAATTCTAAATTATGGATTATGAATTCTTGATAGTATCTCGCTAATCACTCCCCTCTCCCTTCGGAGAGGGGTTGGGGGTGAGGCTGCTTCTCTCCTTTACTTCCCTTCGGTCATTGACCATTGGTTCGGAGAGGGGTAAGGGGGTGAGGTTACTTGGGGTATCTCGAGATCTACTCCCTCCCTATGGGGGAGGGGTAAGGGGAGGGGCTGCTTGTTGTTTTTTTGCTGTCGGGCTTTACCTCACTTCCACAAACACCCTCTCTCCCTTCTCCATAGCCTCCGTCATTCTGCGCATCAGCTGTTGGACACACTGCGTAGAGTCGAGCACATAGCCTTTGCGGCGGTTGAAACCGAGGAGGATGCATCCCCGTGTGTCTTCTGGCTTATTCCCCGCATGAATCCTTATCCCCTCAAATCCCTTCACGTTCAGCAGTAGCGGCAGCCATCGTCCGAACCGTCGGCTGCGAGTGATGAGGATGCGATAACGCCCTGTTGGGATAGCTGTCTTCCCAATTATTTTATGTCTGCGGATGAGTGTCAGCGGCATCTGAGAAGTCAGCTTTCTCGCTGTTGGCTCCATCGTATTGCAGAACCATTCGGGCATAGCCTTTTCTTCATTAACTATTTGTTTAGGCACATCTATTTCTTTATCGTTAGCTGGTGTAGGCATACTTTTCTTTTCATTTCCAGCCTGTTCGGGCAGAATATAGAGGTTTCCTATTGTGTAGCCTTCTTTAAAGGCGGTACGTCTGATGATTATTTCCATTGCAGTAGTGATTATATGGTTAGACCTTAATGTAATTTTGTAATTGTAATAATGTAATTTCTTCGGGCTACTATATGGTTAGACCTTAATGTAATTTGTAATTGTAATAATGTAATTTCTTCGGGTTATACAGTCACAGTCTTCTTCCATTCGCCTTCCTTCACCTTCTCAATCCATCCGTCCGTCTTCCATCGATGAATCATAACGCGCAGCGTTCCTATGTTCGTATTCTCAGGTTTCAGTCGGTTAAGGTCGTCGAGTGTGAATGTCTGTGGCAATTCTTCAAGGATATTCTTGTTTCTGCTTCTTCTCTCGTTTCCCTCCATTGTCTTACCCATTTGTGTAAGCAGTGGATTTCCGAAGATTTGCATTTGTGCTTGTAAGACATATTCAGCCATAGCTGCTGCAAAGTCAAGGCAGGCGTTCGACTCTTTCTCGACGATCAGCCTATAGACAACGCCACAGCGAAAGCCTATGACGGCAGCACGTTTGCGATAGGTGTCTTTGACAATGTCCCATGTGCGTGATGCCTCAAGACGTTTTTCTTCCACCCAATTAGCAATTCGTTTGCGCAATCGGGGGGTGTCAAGGAATCCGTTGGCAGCACACAGCTTTTCTACGGCTTCACGAATGGCGGCAGAATCCCTGTCAATCATTCCTCGGAAGCGGGGCATAGGAGCAAAAGCGTTGTCGGGCATTTCGGAGAAGATGATGCGTGAGGAAAGTCCGTTCTCCACGTTGTCGCCTTGGAAGCATTTTGCCAGCGCACCGTATGTGCCGAGTATGGTCCAATTATAGGCAACGTCAACAACTCCGCTCTCTGCCTGATCAGAGTTATAATCTTGTCCCCACCGTCCGTTATCGAAGGCGAGGCGATAGATGTCATACTTCTGCGACCACGAGCCTGCACCGTTTGTCTTTCGTAGCGTGTCGAGTTCCTCACCAAAGGAGAAGAGCGTGTGACCCTGTGCATATTTCATACGTTTCAGTAGGGTAGAACACGAGATGGTAACTGGCACGTTGCGAATCATCACTCTTGGGTCTTCGGGAGCTTTCTCGTTAGCCTTTCGGTTACGGCGTTTCTCCTTCCATTCGTCTTCCTGCTTTCGTGCCTTTTCGTCGTCCTCGTTCATTTTTCGAGCCATGTGTCGAGGGCTTCCTTACACGCACTTTTGCCCGATGCTTGCGGACCGACGATGACCGACATAAGTCCCAGCTGCATTCGCTTTCCGTCGCAGTATTCCACCGTTACGCTGTCGGCGTATGCGGCTACCAGAGGCATGACAGCACAGAGAACGGGTATCTTCATCCCTTCTGGAACGCCTGCCAAGGTTGCTTTTAGTGCAGGCAGACGTAAGATGGCGTTCTCGATGTCTGCAACATATTGGGGCTTTGCCTTCGGTGTGGGTATGGAGAAGGTCTGGTTGTCCATTAAGCCACTCGTTACGGCTGTTTCAAGATTAGAAACACCTTCACTGCCTCCTGCTCAGCAAGGGCATTGATACGTTGAACGGTTGCGTTGAAAATCTTTGAGTCGTCGTGATATTTCGCATAGAAATCGTGGATAAGCTGACGGCAATCCTGCTCCTTAGCATATTCAGGCATACGCTGCTGCACCACTGCCAAGAGTTCTTCCTCGCTCATCAATCGGCTGGCTGCAACGGAGAGGATAGCCTGCAGAGAGGTGTGGCGTGAGCCTATGCGGTTGATATCTACATCCTTTAAGCCTGCAGCTTCACGACTGAGGTCGAAGATGCGCAACTGCTTTTCGGTGCAGGTCGTAGGCTGCGTGTGCGTGCGTTCCTCTTTCGGTGTGTGTGTAGCTTCTGCCGTTGACATTTGATAGGCAAGCGTACGCCCATCGTCCGTAAGTCCACGCCCTCGGAAAGCAGCTACATACATCTCACGGTCGTCATCATCGAGGGGTTGATACCATTCTTTCGAACGATAGATTTCGTCGTCAATGGATGTGACATAAATAAAGCGTTCGGGTGTGATGCAGGATTTGTCATACGGCACACCGATAGCCTCGCCATAAGCCTGCTGCGCCTCCTCTACGGTCATACCGAGTGGAAGACGGAAGTCAATATGCAGTTTCTTGCGGGCAGAATATTCCATGTGCAACAACTTACCGCGCCAACGTCCAGGCTTCGTGTCAAGTTCGCGTGCCGCAGTGATAGCTTTCTACGACCGATGCGTCGTCTACATCGAAAGTTGTCTGAAAGGTGAACGCTTCAGGCAGTAGGTTTGCTTGCCTACGGTGATTATCCCCGAAGGCGGTGTAATGTGGACATCGCCACGGCAGTTGTGCCTTCAGCGCGTCAGCCCGTTTGTCGCCAGCTGGTAGCGTACGAATTTCGTTTATCAGTTTCTTCAGCCACGGCTCTCTAATGAGTCTGTCGTAGTCTTCGATAGTCATCGTTCTGACGATTCCTTTATTGCCGTTGCGTGAAGTGTTGAGTGCAATGTTTTTGTGTCATAGTTTATAGTATAAAAATTTTAATAGGAAGCCCCTCCAGCTCCCCGAAGGGGAGAGAGAAGCCTCCCCAGCCCCTCCGAAGGGAGGGAGTGCCTATGCGCACACGAGGGATAAGGAGTCAGGGCTCTTTCTCTGATAGTTTTCTGCAAAAATACTTGCAAATCTTGCCTCCTCCCCTTTCGGGGAGGCTGGGTGGGGCTTTCTTTCGAAGGGAGGGAGTGCCTATGCGCACACGAGGGATAAGGAGTCAGGGCTCTTTCTCTGATAATTTCTGCAAAATACTTGCAAACTTGCCTCCTCCCCTTCGGGGAGGCTGGGTGGGGCTTTCTTTCGAAGGAGGGAGTGCCTATGCACACGAGGGATAAGGAGTCAGGGCTCTTTCTCTGATAATTTCTGCAAAATACTTGCAAACTTGCCTCCTCCCCCTTCGGGGAGGCTGGGTGGGGCTTTCTTTTCGAAGGGGGAGAGTGCCTATGCGCACATAAGAGGATAAGGGCTTTACATTCATTTCTGCAAAATACTTGCAAACTTGCCTCCTCCCCCTTCGGGGAGGTCGGGTGGGGCTTTACATCCCCCCTACGAATGCAGTTACGGCAACAAATATCTCGCTCATCATTGTGACGATGCGACGTATGCCGAGTTTTCGGGGCAATCGGATATTGACGATAAGGTCGTGAGAAGTCTGTTTTACACAAGCGTAAGGAATCTCAAAGAGTTTCTCATAGCGGCTACCCGTACCCTTGCGATAAGGACGGATAAGCGTCTCACCATCTTCGCGCACACTGACCGATGCTTGGAATTTCTTCTCGCTACCAGCCACGACAACAGACCTCTCCCATGGGCAGGGCTTGAACTGGATATGGCCGTCGGTATGAAAGCGAGTCTGTGTGTCCATACAGATATTGTCATAAAATACTTCGTTAATGTTCTCGATAAAAGCTGCGTTAGTTTCAATATTTTTCTTCATTTTTTCTTCTTCGTTAAGTGAGGAAGAAGCGTCTGAAAACGTGGCCACGTTTACTCTCCGGAGACTTTCCTTCAGCTCACTTCACTCAGATGATTATTTCTTTTTTTTATTCCTCCTGATGGCTATACCCTCTCAAACTTGATGATACGGATGTCGTTGAACCAGCGGTCTTGCCACTGACGGACGCCATAATGCAGGCTCACCTGCAGGCGGTCGCCCTCTTGGAGGGTAAACTTCTCAATCATACTGCCGTGCAGCGTTGCCACCAATGCGTCAGGATAGACAACATTCTCTTCTGCCTCCAGCACCACGTCACGACGTTGCCAAGCTTGTCCGTCACGCTGGCTGATTCCTTTTACTACTGGCTGTAAAGCCTTCACCTTGAAAACGATATTTTCTAAATCTTGCATAATAATTTTTGCTTACCGAGGATAGTGCGTAGCGACATTGCTACGGGGCTTCCTTTCGTTAGCTGATGCAAAGATAGGGCATAAAAAAGCCCCTTGCACGAAAAAACGTACAAGGGGAATAGTATTGGGAAAAAGGGAACTGAAAGGGGAATAAACCTACGTCAGATTTAGCCTTTTCATTAGGAATTCGGCAACCATACATTGCTGTTCGTAGGCGGGGGGTCTTACTCTTATAAGTCTCCCACTTGCTCACCTTAGCACGCAAGTCGGTCAAATCGTTAGGTACTTTCTTGATAGAGTCGTAACTGCAGGCAGGTTCTGCTCCCTTGAAGCCCATTTTGTTGTTGATATCCTTTGCAAAGTCGGTCATTTTGCAGGGATAGTTGCAGTATTCGCTCAGCACTCTATAGACAGCATACCACTGCGTTTGCGTCTTCATCATCGGCTTGCCGTCGTCAGTCTTGGCTTCGAGAAGTTCCGTCAGCGCCTGCTTTATCTCCTCATCGTCAGGAGCAAGGCGTGGCTCATCGTGACCGCTGCCGTAGTAGTTCTGCGTACAATCGCCCATGATAAGGTTCTCAATCGTCTGTGTGCTGTCGCCAACGACCAGTTGGTGAATATTCACGTTAGCCCCCTGCAACAGCTGCTGCAAAGCCTCTTTATGCTCGTTGTTCATATATTATTCCGCTCTTGGTGCCATATTGGCGTTAGTAATATTCTGTGTTCCGTTGCCCATTACAAGCTGGTTGGCTGTTATATTGGTTTGTCCTTGTCGTGCTTGGATTTCCTTGAGATTCCTATTGATTTCTCTTGCAAGGGATAGGATTCTCTTTGCACAAGGCGTATCCCCTAAGACATAGATGCCAAGCTTCTCTATGAGAGATAGTTTCTCCTTCGTGTCGGGGATGTCGTCCAGCCCCTTTATCAGCACATCAATACTAACGTATTTCTGTCCCTGCTCCTCTATTATCTTTTGCATGTTAGCCTCTAACTCTTTGTTTTTCTCCTCCAGCTCGCTAATTTTCTGAAGATTATCGTCAAAGAAAACTTGTTCGTAGACGGCATCATCGAAAAATTTTGCGTACTCTTCCTTCTCCTCCTCCGACATTTCATATTCTATCTGTGGAGTGTAGATGGTGTCAGTAATCTCCTGCCGAAGCTGTGTTATTTCCTCCTCCTGTGTGCTATTGATTTTCTTTAGGTTCTCAATTTCCTGCAGGTGTTTCTTGTTCTCCTTCAGCATTTGAGCGTCCTTTTTCTTTAGGTTTTTTATTTGCTTTTTAAGTAGGGTATTAGATTGTTTAAGCTTGTCGGCTTTCTCTCTCAGCTGTGCGATAGTGGTCTGTTGTTCCTCACTTATAGTTTTCTCTACGATGTTTTCAACCCATAATCCCCCTTTCTGTCCATTGAGTTCCTTGTCTTGTGGCAGAAAGGTTGGCGAATAAGGCACAAAAGACTCGTGACAGTCTTTCTCTCCGCAGAAAATATTAAAAATAGATGCAGCCTTTTCGCGTTCCTCTTTTTCCTTCTGTAATACGTTTTTAATTTCCTTCCATTGTGTTATGAAGTCGTCGATATGCTCCTCCAAACCTGCATCGACTGCAATACAATTCCAATCTACAAATATTTCTTTTTTTCTGAAAATTGCTTTATCTTGCCCTGTTTTAATAGTCGTGAGTATTCAGATTTTATTATTCCCACGATAGCATTAAGCACCCTCTCATCCTCTATTCCGTCGATAATCTTTTTAATCTTGTCAAGGTCGAATTCTCCAGTCAGTTTTTGCCAACTTTCATTTATGAGGCTGGTATCGCCGCTATTAATACGACTGATAATATCGATTGTGCTATTCCTCCGAGTGCCATAGTCACCCAGATAGTCTACATCTACAGTGAGAGCCTTCATGATAAGGTGGCTCTCCCTTGAATTCATCATTTCTTTGAGGTTCAAATCTCTCATTAAAATAACATTGTTTAAAGGTTAATGAAGCCTATTCTTTTCTCTGTGTCTTTCCTTTTTTTTTATAGAATCGACAGCTCTTTTATGGAGCCAACCTCTCTCGATGCTTCTATTGCGGTTAACAAAGCTGCTAAGAGGGCGCAGATTAAATTTCGTCTTCAGCCTTCGTTTTATGATAAGGCCTTACAAAGTTATAAAATTTTTCGTACAAATGCAAGCATCATCTTTTCTTTTTTTTTATTTTTTTGGGGGTCCTTGAAGGGCAATTCTGCAAGGCAGATTCTAACTGCTGATGGTTAAGGCGATTCAAGATGAGGATGGTGAAATATGCGTGGATGACATAAATTATGATGTTTCTGGGGGGCTAAACTTTTGTTTCTTACATAAGATCACGTGAAAAAATAATTCTTTGTGCAAAAAAAAACTTTGAAAGAAGTGAATCTTTAGACTTAATTTTGTATATTTGCCGTGTCTACAGTTGGAATCTATCATCTTGTAGGGTCATTGCACTCTGCAAGTTTTTTGATAGAAATAAACAACAAGGCAGTCTTTTGTTGTTTGGGTCCCGATATTTTTTGTAGATTTTGGTATTGTGAAATTGAGAATAAGCCTTTTACCTGAGTTTCTTGGGTGTATGGGGTTATGCTTATAATGTTAAGACTATATGATGAATCAAATACAAGAAGAAGTGAAAGACCGTTTTATTGTCAGGAATTTCGGCCTGATTCAGGAGATTGATGTTGAATTGGGTGATTTGACTGTGCTTGTTGGTGCGCAGGCAAGCGGAAAGAGTCTGTTCCTCCAGATGTTCAAATTGATAAAAGACAAGGACGCTATATTAAAAACATTGGATAACTATGGTTTTGTCGTGAACAACAAGTTGGAAAACCTATTGGACCGTTATTTAGGAGAAGGCTTGTCGAAAATGTGGACAGGTGAATCTGAGTTTATTTCTAATGATAGAACATATACCCGGGTGGATTTAGAGCGTCCGAAAAAGGGAAAGCCTGCAGACAAGGTCTTTTATATCCCTGCCCAACGCATTCTGAGCATTGCTGATGGGCGTCCTAAATTCTTTACGGAATTCAGCGAGAATGACCCTTTTGTGTTGCGTAAGTTTAGTGAAACACTAAGACTCTTTGCTCGGAATGGTCTCGGTGATAGTGGCAAGTTATATCCGCTTCCTAACAGGCTTAAAAACGTCATCAAAAAGAAGTATGACAAGACCATTTTTCATGGCGGCAAGATAGTCTTTGAAGAAAAGGGCGGGCAGCGCAAGATTGCTATGAATGTCGAGAATATGCACCTCCCCCTGATGACGTGGAGTGCTGGCCAGAAGGAGTTTATGCCTCTTCTGATGGCATTTTACTGCCTTTCAGGCCCTCCCCAGCCCGTAGTGAATCGCAGCCAATACGAGTATATTATTCTGGAAGAACCTGAGATGGGCTTGCACCCTTTGGCAATCCAGGCTATCATCCTGCAGATGATAGAATTTATGGATAATGGGCACAAGGTGATAGTGTCAACACATTCTCCTATGCTTCTGGAATTCGTATGGGCATACAATTGCCTGAAAAAAATCCCCAAAAATAAGCGTGTAGGTGCATTGTGTGAGTTGTTTGATATTAAAAACGAGAAATGGCCAAATGTTAATTTCCTGAAAAGCATTTTTAAAAAAGATATTAAAACATATTATTTTTCGCGCAATACGGCAGAGAAGGTAGAATCCAAGGATATTTCCTCTCTTGATGTCTTTAGCGAGGAGACGGCTATAAACGAGTGGGGTGGCCTCACCCAGTTCTCGAGTAAGACCAACGATGTTGTTTCAAGATATATGGCGCAGTATGGTGAAGAAGAATAAGAATTTTAAAAAAAACGGAGTGGGAAAAGCTAAGTGTGCTTTTCAGATTGCTGTTGAAAATACGCCTGATGTAAAATGCGGTTTTTGTGTAGGCCTGAAAGCTGTTAAAAATTCTGACCGTAATAAAGTTGATGCTACAGATCCGAGAAAAATACAAGGCAGCCTTGATATTGATGGGCAAGTCAAAGAAATATATCCTGATAAAAATCGTTGGGACTATGCCCTGTCGTATGATGATAAGATATATTTCTTTGAGGTGCATCCAGCTTCAACGTCTGATGTTGATACTGTCATTAAGAAATTAACATGGCTCAAGGAATGGCTGAAGAATAAAGCTCCTCAGATTAATAAACTGCAAAAGGGAAATCAGCCTTATACGTGGGTTCCGACGGATGGCTATGCGATATTATCTTCGGGGTCTTATGCTAAGAAGTTGGCTGTAAAGGGGATAAAAGTTGCTAATAGCTTGAAGTTATGACTACAAGTAGAATGGCAGAATAAGCTGTTCTCTCATTATCCTTCACCTTCTCTCCGATTACATAATTACAGATTACAAATTACATTAAGGTTGGTCGGGATATTCTTTGAGGATAGAGAGGGGAGTGAGGTCGTGGATTGAAAGGATAAGTATAGAAAATAGTTATAAATTATTATATAAATTTTTTATTATAATATATAATATAATTATATTATATATTATAATAAACTATTAGGACTCCTCCTCTCTCCGCACCCTACGTGGGGCTTAATGTAATTTGTAATTTGTAATTTTCAAAAAGGGTAGAGTAGGAGAGTTGGGGATTGATTATTCCGTTAGGAAAAAAAGAGGCGTTTTTGCTTACCATTGCTTGCTTGTATTGCTTTCGCTATAACGTGGTCGTAGTTTCTTAACATGTTGTAAAATAGTGCGTTAGGCGTTGTTTTGCAAAATTTAACACAGTGTATTTTTGCTTTCCCTCTTGCAGTTGATTAACTTTGCAAACAGAAAAAACAAACAGATAACCAACAACCAACAACAACAAAGCAACAACAACTGGCCCTCCCTTGCCCCTCCCCCAGAGGGAGAGGAGTGAATAGCGAGATACCCCTATCGGGATGATAGCAGTTCTAAAACGCAAAGGTAAGCGTTCTTAAACGTAAAGATTAGTGCTCTCAAACTTATAGTATAGCGTTCTTTGTTAATTCTGAATAATTCGGACAGCGTTTTCATCAGTAGGTTGCAATTCAAAAATTGTGATTGCTAAATGGGGGCGGGACGAGAAAAAGAAAAAAAGCGTAACCGCATACGTTAATGCTGGGATAACACGGTAGCTTTACTCCCCTCCCTATGGGGGAGGGGCGAGGGGAAGGGCTGGCTGTTTGTTATTTGTTGTTCTATTAATTTCATTCAAAGTTTAAATACTATGATTCATTACAAAATTTATCAGGACAAGCGTAAGACCAGTAAGCGTAAGGGATATTGGTATGCGCGGGCGGTGGTCGATCAGACCTACGATTTGGAGAAGTTGGCGGAGTATATGTCTGCCCATAACACGCCTTATTCTAAGGGTGCTATTGCTGGTGTGCTGACCGATATGGTGGCTTGCATCCGCGAGTTGGTGCTGGAGGGAGTGGCAGTGAAAATCCCTGACTTGGCAATCTTCTCGGCAGGCATTCGCAGTCAGGGTGTGGAGAAGTTGGAGGACTTTACTCCGGCAAGGGATATCTATCAGCCTCACTTGCGTGCTCGTGCCTCTGGTTCGCTGATGACGGCTCGCTTGAAGCATTCTGTGCGCCTGCGTGAGTACGATAAGTACGACCAGTCGCTCAAGGATAGCAGGAAGGGTAATAAGAAGGGTAAGCACCCAGCCAGTGGGACTACGCCTTCGGGACCTGAGCCTGGCGAGTCTACGGCTACGAGTGAGGGTGGACATGCGTAGGGGTCCGACCAACAAGTGGCCCCTCCTTGCCCCTCCCCGGAGGGAGGGGAGTAGATACTGAGATACTATCATAATTCATAATTTATAATTCATAATTCATAATTATGATTACCGATGTAGCTCAAGGGTTAAACGCAAATCATAAAGTTAACTACGAATTACGCGAATTGCACAAATTAATTAGCAATAATGATTCGTGTCATTAGTGTCATTCGTAGTGCTAATCATAAAGTTCAAAGTTCAAACCTCAAAGTTCAAAAATAAAATAGTTGCCTTATGAAACACGAAAAAAATGGAAAACAATCATTAATGTGATTATCTCTGTGCTCACTGCCATTGCTACAACGCTGGGTATGTCGAGCTGTTTGTAAAAAGGAAGCCCCACCCGACCTCCCCGAAAGGGGAGGAGGCAAGTTTGCAAGTATTTTGCAGAAAACTATCAGATAAAGAGCCCTGAGTCCTAATCCCCTCGTGTGCGCATAGGCACTCCTCCCCTTTCGGGGAGGTTGGGTGGGGCTGTAGAGGCTGGGTGGGGCTCCTCCTCCCCTTCGGGGAGGTTGGGTGGGGCTTTATTTTCCTCTTTATGTGAAAAAAATATAACTAAAAACGCTTGGATAATCGGTTTGGAAAAATAGTAACTTTGCACGCGTTTAGCGAATTTAGACACTTTAAAATAGTTGAATGAAGAATGACAAAATGAAAATGAAGTACCGCGTGAACGAGCAGATTCGCGTTCGGGAAGTACGTGTGGTAAGTGATGATGGAGCTGAGGTTATGCCTACGCGAAAGGCGTTGGAATTGGCTCAGAAAGAGGGAGTTGACCTTGTGGAGATTTCTCCTAACGCACAGCCACCGGTTTGTCGTATCATCGACTATTCTAAGTTCCTCTACCAGCAGAAGAAGCATCAGAAGGAGATGAAGCAGAAGCAGGTTAAGCAGGAGGTGAAGGAGATTCGTTTCGGTCCTCAGACGGATGAGCACGACTATAAGTTTAAGCTCAAGCATGCGCAGGAGTTCCTCAATGCAGGTAATAAGGTACGCGCATACGTGTTCTTCCGTGGTCGTTCGATTCTGTTTAAGGAGCAGGGCGAGGTGTTATTGCTTCGTTTCGCTAACGATCTTGAGGAGCTTGCAAAGGTGGAGCAACTTCCGAAACTCGAGGGCAAGAAGATGTTCCTCTATCTTGCACTAAGAAGGCAGGTGTTGCCAAGAAGAGTCAGCAGAAGCGCGACCGTGAGGAGGCAGAGGCTGGCGCAAAGGCAGGAGCTGAGGGCGTCAGCGAGGAGCCAAAGACGGATGGCGGTTTGTTTGCCAACGCTAAGAATGGTGCTGACGCATTGAAGAAACTGAATATTGACTAACGCCCGTTGGGTGTCTCCTCGTTATGAGGGGCGACATGGGCAACCTGTGCGTAACGTCCTGGTATATACGTTGCCACAGATGAATATAAATAACAATTTTAAATTTTACAAAAATGCCAAAACAGAAGACAAATTCCGGCGCAAAGAAGAGATTCACGTTCACCGGTACTGGTAAGATTAAACGTCATCACGCTTACCACAGTCACATTCTGACTAAGAAGACAAAGAAACAGAAGAGAAATCTTGTTCACCAGACGCTCGTGGATGGTACAAACTTGAAGCAGGTACGCGACTTGCTCAGACTTCGTTAATTCATTAGTCAAACAAATTAAAAGGAAAGAAAACTATGCCAAGATCAGTCAATCATGTTGCTTCAAAAGCAAAGAGAACAAGAATTCTGAAGCAGACTAAGGGTTACTATGGTGCCCGTAAAAATGTTTGGACGGTAGCAAAGAATACCTATGAGAAGGGTTTGACTTATGCTTATCGTGACCGTCGTAACAAGAAGCGTAACTTCCGCGCATTGTGGATTCAGCGTATCAACGCTGCTGCTCGTCTTTATGATATGAGCTACAGCCAGTTGATGGGTGCATTGCACAAGGCTGGTATCGAGATCAACCGTAAGGTGCTCGCTGACCTCGCTGTTAACAATCAGGAAGCTTTTAAGGCTATTGTTGACAAAGTAAAGTAAATTAATGACGCTCACGAACGTGGGCACTCGTTATAACGGAATGGAAGCTGTCGCCTGAAAGGGTGGCAGCTTTTTTTTATAGAAAGCCCCACCCGACCTCCCCGAAGGGGGAGGAGTAGCCTCACCCCAACCCCTCTCCGAACCAACGGTCACTGACTGAAGGGAAGTAAAGGAGAGGGGAGTAAACAGCGTGTTATCCCTATGGTAGTCCTCCCAACTTCCTCGAACCAACAATCAGTGAGCGTCGGTTTAGAGCGGGGGGAGTGAACAGCGTGTTATCCCTATATAATTAGATGATTCTGTGGTAAAAATGAAAAAAGCAAAGAAGAAGTCCCTGAACATAGGGGTATCTCGCTATTTACTCCCCTCTCTCCTTTACTTCCCTTCGGTCAGTGACCGTTGGTTCGGAGAGGGGTTGGGGGTGAGGCTAATCCATTACATAGTTTTGGTTCTGCTGCTCGTTGTAGGAGTGGGGCAGGGGGCACATGCGCAATATGTGATAACGAAAGAGACTGCGAGGTGTCTGACGAAGCAGGATTCTTTGTTGTCGGATAATTTTGGGCAGAAAGTTGATGGGCAGCTTAAGAGTCCTTATCGTGCTGATACTGTAAGTCTTATTGACAAATACTTTCGTAGGGGTATGTCGAGAAAGGGCATACTGATGATTCCTAAGGGTAAACGACCTGCACCCGAAACCTATTTGAAACGAAGATATATAAGGCGACATCTGAAGAATTTAAGGCAGGTGCATCGTGTATCGTTTCGAAAGAATTGTTAGAACGATATCATGGCGACTCTATCGGTAAGGCTGATAATAGTCAGTTTATCATGATGAAATCGGAGATGGATAGTGTATTGATGAGAAGTCATGGCGACTTGTCACGCATCGAACATGAATTGGGAATCCCTGCAGGTGCGTGGAAACATCGGGTATTAGTAAGGATTGACATCCCCAAGCCAAAGAAACTCAGGTTGAGGATGCCGTCGGGTAACGAAGTCGGAGCGAATGTGCTATGGCTTCCAGGTGGACTTCTACCTACTGGATATAAAGAGGCGGTGATAGATAGAATTCCGAAAGGAAGATATAAAGCTTCGTTGATTGAGATTACCCAATGATTGTATAGAAAGAAACTTAAATAAGAGGCTATCGCTCATATTCACCTGATTTAAATGTAATGAATAATGAGGATTAATATGATAAGGAAGCATAAACCTATGATACCATCAAGGACACGATTGGAAAAGTATTTGGGATTACGAGGGTAAATGTCAACATCTATTAGCTTTAATTCGCCAGTTTCAATCATACCTTGTATTATCTCTTTCTTACTTCTACCCTCTTTGAGAAACATTTCGAGTGTTTGTTGTTGTTCCTCATTCAGGTCTATATCATATGCTTGATTACGTTGAATTTGTCTCTGCTTCCATCTCTTGAATTGTTCTTTGTATGATTCTTTGAAGCAATCAAATACTGGTGATTCAGTTATCAAGGAATGATAACTATAATTATCTCTGATAATAAAGCGATGATAGACGAAGCGAAGTGCAGCACCTATATGAACCAATGTTAAGCCTATAAAGCCTCCAATAATGTCATGCATAGCTTAATACTCACCTCCAATCCCTCCCAAAGGGAGGAGGGCTTAAATAGGGTTATTTGTTATATTATTTATGTTTTGCCAAGTTCAGCTTGCAGAGCGTAAGTGCTTCTTCAGCTCGCCCATCCATCATATAGGCAGGGAAGGAGTAAAGGGCGTTGATAGTCTTGAGGTTATACTCCATAGTCTTGCGTTTTATCCATGAAGATTCGTTTGCGATAATCTTTTCAGGGTCTTTCATCTGAATGGTTATCAACCTGTTACCTTTAAAACGTATTAGGGAGAAGTCGGCAATCTCGTTCCATAATATTTCCTCAGCTCCGCAGATAGAGATACCTCTATCGGTAAATTCTATTTCTTTCTTATGGTTTATGAGAAGTTTTACCTTTTTATAAGCCATAAACAAACCGCCACCACCAAAGAAGATGATGGAGAGGATGCCAGCAACTCTTATTGTCCATAGTGGATAAGTTGTGGTGGGGTTTTCTATGGTAAGGAGCCATACGCCCAAGGCGGTAAACGCAATACAACCTAAGTAGGCAAGGATTTTCTTTGTCTGATTCATATATTTTTATTGTTTGATATTCTTCATACTCAATGCGATACGTTTGCGACGCATATCGACTTCAACGACACGGACGCGGACGTGCTGATGAAGGCGGATGACTTGTGTGGGGTCGGTGACGAAGCGGTCGGAGAGTTGAGAGATGTGGACGAGTCCGTCTTGATGAACACCGATGTCGACGAAGGCTCCGAAGTTGGTGATGTTCGTCACGATACCGGGGAGTTCCATTCCTATGATGAGGTCGGAGAGAGTATGGACATTCTTGTCGAATTCGAAGACTTCAACCTCTCCACGGGGATCGCGCCCAGGCTTCTCAAGCTCGGTGAGGATGTCGCGGAGGGAAACCTCCCCCAACCCCTCCGAAGGGAGGGGAGGCAAGCTTGCGGATACTTCGCTGAGGTGTTGGGAAAGATTTAAAAGCGCCCTTATCCTCTCGTGTGCGCATAGGCACTCCTCCCTTTTCGGGGAGGTTGGGTGGGCTCCTCCCTCCTTTCGGAGGGGTTGGGGAGAGCTCATCCCTCTCCCTTCGGAGAGGGGGCTGGGGGTGAGGTATCTCTTGACATCAATTTCTGCCAAGAGTTTCTTATTGCCAATGAGATCCTTTATCGTACATTTCAAGTCCTTCGCCATTTGCTCAACGATGTGATAGCTCTCGGGATGAACGGCAGAGTTATCGAGTGGGTTCTTGGCATCGGGAATACGGAGGAAGCCTGCACACTGCTGGTAGGCAGTATCACCCAGACGCTTCACCTTCTTGAGCTGGGCACGTGAAGTGAAAGGACCGTGCTCACGTCGGTAATCAATGATGTTGCGGGCAAGGGCAGGACCGAGTCCGCTGACGTAGGTGAGCAAGTGGAGGGAAGCCGTGTTGAGGTTGACACCCACCTGATTGACACAACTCATCACCGTTTGGTCGAGTGAATGCTTAAGCTTTGATTGGTCGACATCGTGCTGATATTGTCCAACACCGATGCTCTTCGGGTCAATCTTCACGAGTTCAGCGAGTGGGTCCATCAGTCGTCTACCGATAGATATGGCTCCACGTGTAGTCACATCCTCATTGGGGAACTCCTCACGTGCCACTGGAGAGGCTGAATAGATAGAAGCACCGTCTTCGGAGACAAGGAAGATGGAAGCCCCACCCGACCTCCCCGAAGGGGGAGGAGACAAGCTTGCAAGTTCTTTGCTGAGGTGTGGGGGAAGATTTAAAGCGCCCTTATCCTCTCGTGTGCGCATAGGTACTCCCCTCCTTTCGGAGGGGTTGGGGAGGCTTCTCTCCCCCTCCCTTCGGGGAGGGGTGAGGGGAGGGGCCAGTTGTAGTTTCGGTCGTTATGTTCTCCACAAACTCCTTACTCTCCCTGCTTGCCGTACCATTGCCAATGGCGATTACCTCAATCTTATAAGTGTTTATCATCCTTTGCAGGGCTTCCGTGGCTTGTCTCACCTGATTGCTTGGTGGATGTGGATAGATAATCTCGTGATGAAGGAGGTTACCTTGTTCGTCAAGGCAAGCAATCTTACATCCGTTGGCAAAACCGGGGTCGAGGGCGAGGACACGCTTCTGACCGAGTGGGGGAGAGAGGAGAAGCTGGCGGAGATTCTCGGTAAAGACCTTGATAGCCTCTTCGTCGGCACGATCCTTGCTCAAGGCAGCAAATTCATTTTCAATGCTCGGATTGATAAGACGTTTGAAGGAGTCTTCAACGGCTTGGCTGACGAGGGTCTGACAGACTCCCTGTCCACGTACGAATTGGCGGGTGAGGCGTGAGATACATTCTTCTCCGTCAATCGTGATGCTTACGCGCAAGATGCCTTGGTCCTCACCACGACGCATGGCAAGAAGTCGATGGCTATTGCATCGTCGGAGAGGTTCGGAGAAGTCGAAGTAATCAGCGAACTTCTGCGCCTCGTCGGTATCCTTCATCTTCTTGATGACCTTCGACGTAATGACAGCCCCGCGCTGGTAAGCTGTGCGGACGGTATTGCGTGCCTGCTGGTTCTCGGAGACAATCTCGGCAATGATGTCCAAAGCCAAAGCCTCTCCGACTCCCCCGAAAGGGGGAGAGAGCTCACCCGACCTCCCCGAAAGGGGAGGAGTGCCTATGCGCACACGAGAGGATAAAGATTCTTTGGCTCTTCCTTGATATTTCTGCAAAATACTTGCAAGTTTGTCTCCTCCCCCTTCGGGGAGGTCGGGTGGGGCTGTCGGTTTTTGGGCTTCCTCCATTATCGCCAACGCTAACGGCTCCAATCCCTGTTCACGGGCAATCTGCGTGCGTGTACGGCGTTTGGGTTTATATGGTAGGTAGATATCTTCCAACTCTGTGGAATCCATACAAGCTCGGATTCTTACTTCTAATTCTGATGTGAGTTTCTCTTGCTCGCGGATTGTTTTAAGTATGGTCTCCTTACGTTTTCCGAGTTCCTTCAAACGGTCATAAAGTTCGCTGATATCAGTTATCTGAACCTCATCAAGCCCCCCTGTCCGCTCCTTACGATAGCGGGAGATGAAGGGAATCGTACAGCCCTCATCGAGTAAGGTGAGAACAGCTGATACGCTTTGGAGGGGAAGGGAAAGCGAGTGGGAGATGAAGGAAGCACCAGAAGCCCCCTCCGGCTCCCCCGAAGGGGGGAGAGCCCTATTTGCTGAGGGTTCGCTATTGTTCTTATACTCGTTTTCTTTGCTGTGTGGTGTTTGTTTGTTCATTTTCAGATACTGGTTTATTTCTATTCCTTAGGAAGTCTATCTACTTTCCTTCGGTCAGTGACCGTTGGTTTAGAAGGCGATTAGAAGTTTTTGTCTTAATCACGATCGTCGGATGTTTTTCCATCCGTGGATCGTTTATATAAGTAAGGATGTCGGCAGAGAGGATGTCCGTGGGTTTGATACCCTTTGGCAAAGCCTCCGTTATACGTTGGGGTGAGAGTTTGTAATCAATGATAGTCAACTTCTTTCGTGGTTTCCTTAGTTTACCGTTTATTACCCATTGTAGTTCTGCAAGCGAGTTGGTTCGCATGAGGATGATATCTTTGGGTGATTTACAGAATGTGATGTTCTTCCCTTGCTTTATCTGCTCTTCTACTGCGAATGTCTGTATGGATTCGATGGCGGAGGGCGGAATAAGTCCCAGTCTTTTTGCCACAATCTCTTTAGCCGAATCCGACCGCATCTCGTCGATGGTGACGTGCAGGAGGGAGTCGGGAAGGGGAGTGCCGTCAATGACGCATAAGGTCTGCGCATGTGTGCTGAGAGTGGTGAGCACAGTCAGGATTATACAAGTCAGGGTTCTTTTCAGGTTCAGTTCCATTATAATCTTTTTGTTTGTCAAGATTATTTATATGCATAAAGCAGGATAGGCTTCTTGCTCTTGTCACAAAGGGCTTCGATTTTCTTCAGCATAGCAGGGCTTGTAGTGAAGCATCCCCACGAAGCATCGGAGAGTGGGAGATAAGATGTGAGATGGTGCATAATGCCCACGTATCGGGAACTATGGATGAGAATATTTCTTCGTCTTGCATTGCTGTTTGATGCATCCAACCCATCAAGGGCAAAACGCAACCCGACAGTAGCGGAATAGCCTTTCTCTGCAATCTTGAAAGCTCCGAGGCTCGAGCATTTGCTCCCCTCTTCGTTTGAGAACTTGGTTTCCATGCACTATTTCCCTTTCCTTTGCCATGTGCACAGGGACCAGTGTCAAGCACGGATAAAGTCTTCAGGTCGATGATAGCCATTCGGTCCTCACCCGATGGGCGCGAAAAGTCTACGAGGATGCAATAGTCTTCGTTATACCCCTTTTCGTGACAGATTTCCCATACATCTTTGAAATAGCTTTGGAATGAATAGGACTTTATCTTCCAATAGCCCTTTATGCTAAAGTTGAGGATTAGAAGAGAGAAGAATGAAAAAGAAGAGGCGGATCCCAACTGGCCCTCTCCCGCCCCCTCCCCCAAAGGGAGGGGAGTAGTATGTTCTGCTCATTGTGGTTTGCTATTAATTGGAGAAGTATTATCTGTAAATTACTGTTTACTTTCAGGCAAGTGACGGTAATCACTCCCCTCCCTTCGGGGGAGGAGTAAGGGGGGAGCCCCACCCAACCTCCCCGAAAGGGGAGGAGTGCCTATACGCACACAAAAGGGTGAATATTCGACCCTTCCCCACACATCTCAGCAAAGAACTTGCAAGTTTGTCTCTCCCCCCTTCGGGGGAGTCGGAGGGGGCTTTTCTTACATCCCCCTTGCCTTGAGCAATCCCTTTGTATCAGGAGCTTTGAGGCCAGTGAAGTCAGAGAAATCTGCATCAAGTCGCGTGTATTACCACGTGAGAGAATCTTCTGGCGGAAGTCATCACCCACCTTACGTGTCAGTGCACCGTGAGCCTCGAAGTAATCAGCAATGTTTGCGGCTAATACCTCACTCCACAGATAGCTGTAATAACCAGCTGCATATCCACCACCCCAAATGTGGTTGAAGTAAGAAGTAGAGTAGCGTGGAGGAATCTGATTGTTCAACAGACCCATATCAGCCAGCACCTTCTTCTCGAAGGCTGGAGCCTCTTCTGCTGTTGGAACCTCAGATGGTGAGAGGCAATGCCAAGCCAAGTCTACGCTTGTAGCAGCAAGGTTCTCGCCTAATGCGTAAGCCGAAAGGAAGTTGAGTGAACCTAACATCTTCTCACGCAGGGCATCTGGCATCGGTTCGTTGGTCTTGTAATGGCGTGCATAGTGGTTGAACACCTCTGGTATGCTTGCGAACGACTCATTAAACTGTGAAGGCATCTCCACGAAGTCACGTGATACGGCAGTACCACTCAGTGTGTTATACTTACAGTTAGAAAGCATACCATGCAGGGCGTGTCCAAACTCGTGGAACATCGTCTGAGTCTCATCCCAAGTTAAGAGCGTTGGTTGACCCTCAGGTGCTTTCGCAAAGTTACATACATTATATATTAATGGTTTTTGATTCCTATCTGAGCTCTGTTTGAGGAAGGCGCTCATCCAAGCACCACCACGCTTTGTTGGACGGCGGAAGTAATCACAGTAGAACAGCGCCAACTGCTTACCGTCAGCATCTATTACGTCAAATACCTTCATATCCTTGTGATAAGTAGGGATATCCTTACGCTCGCGGAAGCTAAGTCCGTAGACACGATGAGCCGCATAGAAGATACCATTCACGAGTACGGAATCAAGATTGAAGTAAGGCTTCACATCATCATCAGAGAAACTGTACTGATCCTTCTTCATCTTAGCCGAATAATAGAAGCGGTCGTAAGGCTGAAGTGGAGTGAACGAGTTGACAGGTTGACCAGTAGACGAGTTACTTGCGTTAACTTGTTCAGCCGTTAACTTGTCTACTTGTCCACTCGTTAACTTGTTCACTTGTTTATTCATATACTCCTCGATAGCCTTTGTCTGAGCCTCCGACTTAGGTTTGTAAGCCTCAATCATCTGACGCAAGAAGGCATAGACGTTATCCGTATTCTTTGCCATCGTCTTTGATAGCGAGTAAGAAGCATAATTCTTGTAACCCATTAGCTGAGCCTTCTCCGCACGCAAGCGAGCTATCTTCACGATGACAGGGAAGGTATTGTAAGCACCTGTGCCGTCTGTACGATGAATAGAAGCGTTGTAGACACGCTCACGTAAGCCACGGTTTTCAAGACTTGCAAGGATAGGCTGCTGAGTGGTATTCGTAATCACGATACAGTAAGGTGCCTTCCCTCCACGGCTCTCAGCATCTTTCTTGCACTGAGCGATATCCGTCTCGCTGAGTCCTGCTAATTCCTTCACGTCACTGACCCATACGGTAGCCTCATTGGCAGCCTTAGGAAGCATATCGCCAAACTCCTGCTGAAGCTTTGCCAACTCCTTGTTGATTTCCTGCATACGTGCCATCTTCTCTTGGGAAGCAAGGCACCGGCGTGGGTGAAGTCCTTGTAAACCACCTCTAACAGCTTCTTATCCTCGCCCTTGAGCGTCTTGTACTCATGGTCATAGACATACTTGATGCGCTGGAAGAACTTCTGGTTGAACTTTATTTCATTCTCAAACTCCGTCATCAGTGGTACGATACTTCCCTGTGCCTTCTCAATCTCAGGTGTCTTGTCAGCAGATACCAGTGCATAGAAGATGTTTGAGATACGTTCCAAGTCCTTTCCGCTCCGCTCGTAAGCCAAGATAGTATTAGCGAAGGTAGGTTTCTGTTTATTGTCCGTAATCTTCTTTATCTCAGCTCTCTGCTCAGCGATAGCCGCTTTGATAGCAGGGAGATAGTCTTCACCCTTGATACGGCTGAAATCAGGGGCGTTGAAAGGTAGCGTACTCTGTTTCATAAGCGAATTGCTGACCGTCTGTGTGGTCTTAGGTCTTGCTTTCTGTGCCTGACCTGTAAGTGCTGTGCAGGCAAGTCCTGCGGCAAGCACAACATTTTTAAGATTCTGTTTCATGTTCATAATGTTATTGGGTGATGGGTGATGGGTGTTGGGTGTTGATGATGTGTAGATTATAGTAATCATCAACGCACACCAACATCTGTGCTCATTGCCTGCAGGTGTTGATGGTGTGTAGATTATAGTAATCATCAACACCTATCACCTAACACCTCTCACCCCTTACCTATTTTACCGCAAACTTACATAAAAAAAACGAGATTATGAAATTAATGGGGTGGGAAATGATGGGTGTTGGGTGTTGAATGTTGGGTGTTGATGATGTGTGGGGTTGAATGTTGGGTGTTGATGATGTGTGGGGTTGAATGTTGGGGGAAGGGTGTTGGATGTAGGGGGATGGGTGTTGGGTGATGAATGTTGAGTGTTGATGATATGAGGGATTGAATGTTGGGGGATGGGTAATGAATGTTGAGTGTTGATGATATGAGGGATTGAATGTTGGGTGATGATGATGTGTGGATTTACAATGAACTTTATAGAAACCATTAACACCCACCACTCAACACCCAGCATCCACCATCTATCAAAATATATTGACAAAATTTGCAAAGTAAACGTGGGGGATGGGTGAAAAAATGGGTTGCTTAAGAGCCAGCGTAAGTTCTTTGTTATCAAATAGTTGTAAAGGTGGACTCCAAAAGGTACTTTGTAAGGGCTCAAAAGGGCGTTACTAAGGGGCTTAAAGGGCATCTTTTGCAAGTCAAAAGGGCGTTGTTTGCAAGCCGTTTGGTGGTCTTTACAACATTGAAATGTGAAAAATTAGGACAAAAGGTGTCTTCAAAAGTTAGGGGGTGATAAGCTTTGCCACTTGCGTTTAAGAGCTTAGAAATATCAAACAGAGCAACTTACGTTTCTTGTTGCAAACTTAGCGTTGTCCTGTATGTCTTATTATATAATAGCATTAGTTTATTATTGATGTTTCGAGAGAACTAAAGTAGTTTGAAGATAACCATAACATTAAAAAAAAAGAGTTAAGCCAATAACCTCTAATATCATAGCTTAAGTTGTACGACATAAAGGTTGTTGGCTTAACTCTTTCTATATTCTTAATTATAAAGCTTACTCGAATGGCTGAATAATCATACCATTAGAAGGAGAATTGTCTTGTAAAGTAGCAAGACCTTTATTAATTGTTAGGGCATAGCTACCCGTTTGATTTGAAGGTACAGCACTTGATGTCCAGTAATAACCTGTGACACCAGCAGATTGGAACTTATAGTTATTACTACCAGTGCTATAATAGCCTAAGAAAGGAAGGTAGAAATATTGGTTCATCTCTGTGATAACAGGGAGTTGCTGTGAAGCCGCTTTTGCAACTCTCGTATAAGTGTCACGCAAATCAGTCGAAGCGTTATCTGGATGATGACTGTCAGTGAATCCTGCAATATTTGCTTTCTTCTTAAACCACATACCACCCTTATAGAGATAGCCCATTGTTGACCAAAGCTCATCAGCATCATAATGCGGATCACCCTTCAGCACATACCATGCCATCTCATTGGCATTAGGGAGAGCTGCAAAATGAGCGGTTGTAGCATCAAAACGTCCTGTTGCTGTACGAGGACGATTATAACTATCGCTTCCAGGTAGTGGATAATTTTGACTACTTGTAGTCAGGAATTTCGTTGGCTGCCATGGGTCAGCACTGTTCCATTCATGTCCATCCCAAAAGTTCTTCTTTGCATCCCAGAGATAATAGTTGGTACCACCAAAGTCATTGATATTAAGATTTGCAGTAATGTCATGTATTGAACCCGGAACAAAGTAAGTGTAACATACTTGGTTACAGTACCATCAATAGAACCTTTAGGATTATCTGTTGTGTTACGGAGCCAATAACGAATACGAAGGTTGTGTGTTCCTGGAGCTATTACGGCGTAAGACGCGTTCTTACTCATGTCAGCAGTCGTATTGTCAATATCAAAACCACTTCCTGTTGTAAGTGTGATGGTCTTTGAACCGCCAGAAGCAAGTGAGAGTGTACCGTCTGTTGCAATATTGTAAACACCAGCAATGTTATCCTCTGATGATATTTCAATCTTTATAATCTTACTACGATTCACATAAGCATTACTTGAACGAGGGATAAGACAGATGTAAGAAGCCTTATGTTCAAGGGTAAATTTATAATCATTACCCATTTTTGTAGCGGTTGCAATACCACAGTCACCCGACTCACCAGCGTGGTCGAAGTTGTTTGGAGCAGACTGTGTTTGTTTGTTCTTAATCTCCACTTGTGGCTGTGAGCCTTTCAAAGCCTTGTTCGTATAAACTACATCATGGGTCGTTCCAGTATATCTACCAGCAAGTTTAAATAATGCATTCGACTTCTTTGATGCGATAGGGAATGTAGCTGTAGCACTCTGGCGCCACTGCCCAGAATTATCTTTCACGAGAATGTTATCAGTTTCTTTCCAGATAACAGAAGCACCGCCCCCCTTCGTGTGGTCGTAAATAATTGTACGCGTTGCAGCACTCTCTTGAGAAATACCACTGAATGTTATAGAATCCTCAACATTGCTACGTGTTTCCTGTGAGCCTTGCAATATATCTTCATTTGAGCAACTGGTAATTAACGTAGCACCTGTCAATGCACAACCTACCCATGACAACATCAAACGTATAGTTTTAATCTTCATATCTCTATTTATTTCTTACTCGTTAAGTGTGGTTAATCTTATATGTAAATAACTTATTCACTCCAATTATTACTTACACTCACTACATCTTCATCTTCCCAGAAAGGTGATTGTTTTGCATCGCCAGCACCTTCACCAGGGTTAATACTACCTGCATTACCACTGGCGCTTTGCAAAATTGATTCTATATTTGTATTCAACAAATTACATTCTGGCTTAACGTACAGACTACGTTCTGATTTTTCCTTCTTGTTCATTTAATTTGAATGGCTTAATTTTCTACTATTATCCTACTACGAGTTACCAATCTTATATGCTTAAATGCACCTCTGATTATGATACGGTCGTGGCTATTACGCCACATCATATATCGCCGTAGTTTTAGTTTTTGGGTTAATTTGTGTGCAAAGTTAAGAAAAATAGTTGAAAGCAACAAGCATAATAATGGAATTAATACAAGGGAATAATAATAATAACTCTTTACTAATATGCTAATGGGCTGATAATTACCTACGCTGAATAATCACGTAAATGATAACGGGAGCGCCGATGAGTGGGGTAACAGCATTAAGTGGGATTATACCTGACTCGCCAGGAAGATAACAAATAAAGTTGCAAAGTAAAGCGATTACAGCACCGCTCAACACTGTTCCTGGAAGAAGTATCTGATGATTCTCAGTACGGAATAAGAGGCGGGCTATATGTGGAATAGCTAACCCGATAAATGAAATAGGACCACAGAAAGCGGTTGTGATGGCTGTTAGCAGACCTACGACTACTAATAGTATATTGCGAATCTGGCGTGTGCTAATCCCTAAACTCTCTGCATATTGTGGTCCTAAGAGTAGGATGTTCAGTGGCTTTACCAATAAAAAAGAAGCTATAATACCTATTAAACAGAGAATAGAAAAAAGAGGGATATGATTCATTGATACAGCTCCAAAATTACCCATTCCCCATACCATATAGCTTTTCACGCCTTCTTCCGATGCAAAGAAATTCAAAAGAGAAACAGCGGAAGAAGAAACATATCCCACCATGATACCCACTATCAGTAATAAAACACTGTTGCGCACTAAAGTGGAAAGGAACAAGATGAGTGCTGTTACAGCGATTGCTCCAACGAAAGCTGCGGTAAGAATGGCAAGAAAGCCTGAAACAGTAAAGATAGAAGTAGAGACAGTCCCACCCAACAATAGCATCACCAAGGCAACACCTAAGCCTGCACCAGAACTGATACCAAATACATCTGGACCTGCTAAAGGATTGCGAAAGGCTGTTTGAAGCATTAAACCACAAACTGACAACGATGCTCCACAAAGTATGGCAGTGAGTGTTTGAGGGAGTCGATTCTCTAAAATAATATATTCCCAGCTTTCTTTTCCCGTAAAACGACCACACAGAATATCCAATACATCAGCAAAGGGTATCTGAACAGAACCAGTTGTAAGGTTCAGTCCAAATAGAAGTAGGATACTTGTTGCTAAGCATATAAAAAGAAGAATATTCCGTTTCATTATCTTATCGTTTCGGTTCTATCAATCTTCTAACTTCTGATAGTAACGCAGTGGGACAATCTTCAAGTCGGGATGGAAAAGTTGAATCAAGTCTGAGAGCAACCAATCGGGACGCCAACTGACCTCCTCAAAGTAGGGTTTACTATCTACCTTACAGCCATATATTTCCTTTGTTTGATAAGGTTTTAGCTTTGCGTAACCTTGATATTCAGACAATAAGACTCGGCGATTGAATTTACCATTATAACTTAATATCCAAAAATCACTTTGTGCGAACTTATCCAAGATCGTTTCAAAAGGCATTGCAAGACTTCCACTATGCTTATCATTTGAATAAGCATAACGTCCATATGCATCTTTATATAGTAAACCCACACTGCTCTCGCCACCTGGTAGATACCACACGGCACCCACTTTTCTGTCAGGTAAGACACTGCGAGTAATCTTACTTTGACTTGCCTTTTGGCTTAAAGACTTATAGTTTTGTTTAACAACAGCAAATAAAGAGTCGGCTTCATGCTCCCGCCCAAAGAGAATACCATAAAACTTCATCCATTCAGCACGCCCTAAAGCAGAACGTTCCATGTAGTCGGCGCATTGAATGATGGGTACTCCTATCTGTTCTAAACGACCATAACCACCATTGTTTTCAAAGGGAGAAAGTAGTATTGCATCTGCATTTAGTCTATAATTCGCTCTACATCAGGCTTCATGGCATCACCACAGTCTACAATGCCGCCCTTTATTCTTGCGCGTTTCTGAATATCTGGGATAATCATATACTTCAAATCAGCAACACCAGCAATCGCTTTCTGTGCATGAAGCATCTCAACAAGGTTTGCATGGGCTGTCGTGAAGATAACACTCTTGCGAAGGGGAATGACCACTTTTGTTCCGTCGTCAGGAACGTTTACATCCTTTCCGCGTTCAACAAGGTAGTAAGTATGTAGAACGGTTCCCGCTTTCCAAGGATTCAACAAGCGTACAACCACATAATCTTTCGTACGTTCGATTGTAATATTTCGAGCATACTGTAGTTCTGTTTTGTCTCCTTTCTCTTCTTTCTCGCTTTTATCAGCCACTTGCTTTTGATGATTACCACACGATAAAAACAATAAAACGGAGAGGGTAAATACTAATAATTGCCGCATAAACAAAGATTTATCATGCAAAAATACAAAAAAAGAAAGATTCTTTTGCTTGATAAGAATATTTTTTATACTTTAGCCCGCAAATCTATTAATCAACAATCTAAATTTATTAAACTAAACAACTAACACCATGGCAGAAGAAAAGACTAACGAACTTGGTAATCACATTGAGATGAAAAAAGTCTGGGAACTTTTGGCTATCGTCGTGGTTACAGCCATTATTTGGAATCTTCCCACAAGCAGTTTTGGCATTAATGGGTTGACAGTAGTACAGCAACGCATTATTGCAATCTTCGTGTTTGCCACCTTATCGTGGCTAACAGAGTGTATCCCTGCATGGGCAACGTCACTGAGTATTATGTCTATCATGTGCGTCACTGTATCCAAAAACGCTTTTGGAGTCTTTAAAGGCGACGGGATAGGTGAGTTACTTGACTCAAAGGAAATCATGGCATCCTTTGCTGACCCTATCATCATGCTCTTCCTTGCAGGCTTTATCTTAGCGATAGCAGCATCGAAGTCGGGGCTTGATACGCTCTTGGCACGTAATCTTATTAAGCCTTTTGGTAATAAGAGTGAGAATGTTCTTTTGGGATTCCTGCTTATTACAGGACTCTTCTCAATGTTCATCTCAAATACTGCAACAGCAGCATTGATGCTTACTTTCCTTACTCCAGTCTTTGCTGCGCTACCTGCTAATGGTAAGGGACGTATTGCCTTGACAATGTCTATTCCTATTGCAGCCAACCTCGGTGGTATGGGAACACCGATTGGAACACCTCCGAACCTTATTGCTCTTAAATATCTCAATGACCCAGCTGGTCTTAATATGAATATTGACTTCATGCACTGGATGGCTTTCATGGCACCGCTTGTGATAGTTCTGCTTTTGTTGTCATGGAGAATTATTCTTTACTTCTTCCCATTCACACAGAAGACTATCCATCTGAAGATTGATGGTGAAGTACACCGTGGATGGCGTATGTGGGTTGTTATCATAACCTTTATTGTAACAATCCTTCTATGGGTAATTCCAAGGATGTCACAGGTATTGATACCAATACTGTTTCAATGATTCCAATGGCAATCTTCGCTATCACTGGTGTTATCACTGCAAAGGATATGCAGGAGATTAACTGGAGTGTCATCTGGATGGTTGCTGGAGGTTTTGCTATTGGCTTGGGAATGAACGGTTCAGGCTTGGCAGATGCTGCTATCGAGAGTATTCCATTCGGCAATTGGAGTCCTATCGTTATCCTTGCTATCTCTGGTTTGATTTGTTACTTCCTCTCTAACTTTATTTCAAACACAGCAACAGCTGCGCTGTTGGTTCCAATCCTTGCTGTAGTATGTCGTGGTATGGGTGACAAACTCGGTGGTATTGGCGGTACAAGCACTGTCCTCATCGGTATTGCCATTGCTGCCTCTACTGCAATGTGTCTCCCTATCTCTACGCCACCGAATGCGATTGCTTACTCAACAGGACTTGTGAAGCAGAATGATATGCTTAAGGTGGGTCTGACCAGCGGTCTTGTTTCCCTTATCTTGGGTTACATCTTACTTTATTTCATTGGTCAGATACACTTCCTTGGATAAGGTCTTCGCTCCCTATAATCATATTTATATCAGAATATTATGAGCAAGTTGTTTAATTACTTAGCACTACTCTTGATTGTATTACCTTTCACGAGTTGCCAAGAAAAGAAGTCGGAGGCAAATGTTCCGAAGTGGATTCTTTCTATGGTAAGTGATAGTAAGAATACAAGTGCTGAGGCTGACTTCTCAAATATATTGTCTGACAAGAGCGTTCCTTACATTGGTTATATTGGAACGGACTATCAGAAGTTCTCGATAGACATTCAAAAAGTACAACGAATAGATGATAATCAATATGATGTCAGCGGTATTACCATTGTCAAGAACAATCGTTGTAACTTCCGTGGAACCATTGATATTGTTGAGAATAGGGAATTTACGCATCCCACGTATGGTGTGGACGACTCTATGAAGGGTCAGTTCAGGCGTCGTGGGTGTAGTATTGCGAAATATAATTTAGAAGAAGAAGCCAGCCAAACGGGAAGCGGTGTCTTCACTGGTTATCTGCTGTTCTATTGGTACGAAACCAATGATGGTAAGTTCGTTTATGACGACATTGATAGCCATTCGGACTCTTATTGCAACAATCAGTATGCAGGAACATGGAAAGTAACAAGACTAAAAAGTCTAAACCATGTGCATGGGGGCAATACCGAGTGCCGAACAGCGGAGACCTTGACGTAGGAGCAGGGGAGTTCTCTGTCAACCCTAAGTATGCTAAGAATGGCTGGGGAAAGTAGTAACGGATAAGTTTGCAAGACGGAATTTTATTCGCTTGAGCTCTGCTACAACCAATAAAACTTGTCTGACGACGTCACAAAAAGATAAGACGTCTATCTGTAGATATCCTATCAAAAGGGGGTACACGCGCTGTGTACCCCTTTTTCATTTCTCAGATACACGTTATTTGCAGGCTAATTCTTTGTTTTCAGAAAATAAATACGTATGTTTGCAGCAGTTTCTATAACATTTAGTAAATCCAAGAACATGATAATAGCAGATTTAAGCGCATGCCATCGCTACTTTGGACTACATCCAAGAATGAAGGAAATGCTGGAGTATATCCTCCAACATGATTTCAGCCAACAAGAAGCAGGACGCATAACCCTCGATGCTGACGACCTCTTCATCAATTTAGACGAGGTAGAACTGAAGTGTAAAGAAGCGCAACGATTAGAGTTCCACAAGAACTATATTGATATTCAAGTACCCTTATTGCAGGATGAGACAATGGGCTGGACAGCCTTATCTGACTTAGGTGAGCCTGATATTGCCTATAATCCTGAGCGAGATTGCGGCTTTTATACACAAGGAGCAAAGGAGTACTTCCGTGTTAAGCCAGGGCAATTCACCATCTTCTTTCCAGAGGATGCCCATGCACCCATCATTGGAGAAGGGAAACAAAGAAAGTTAGTGGGGAAGATTAGGGTGTAGGGGAGCCTCCCCCGACCCCTCCGAAGGGAGGGGAGTTCAAAAGGATGTACGCTGCGCACATGTGGTGCTAAGCCCCAGCACATTTGGTGCGAATGCTCAGCACACTTGGTGTGGATGGTTAACCACATTATAATATGTTATTAACGTAAGAGCGAATAGACGTTTGGAAGGGTTTATATTGCCAATAAAAACAATTGACCTACAACTAAAGTGCGAAGATTCATGCGCTTTAATTGTAGGTCAATTACTTTTATATAAATGGGTTACGAGCTATTAATTTATGTCTATAACCTTTCTATTTGATTTTACAAAAATAAGGATTGAAATCTTAATAGCCTATACCAAGCCTTATCCTATTTGCCTCCCCTCCTTTCGGAGGGGTCGGGGGAGGCTTTTTCTCATTAGAAATGCACCCTAAAGTCTACACCCATTTGGAATGGATTACCCATCTGAGCAAAGGTGTAGCGTGTACCAGTGGCAGCACTCTGAACAGCAAAACTGTTGTATTTTGTATCTGTCAGATTACGCACCCAGAGGTTGACATGCAACGGACCGAAGTCTGCATCGGCATGAGCACCTAAGACAGCATAGAAGTTCTGACCGATAGAGTTCTGTTCATCCCAGTAGGTTTTACCCTGCGCAGAGAGGTTGAGTCCCACCGTGACACTGCGCAAATGGAAACGATTTGATGGGTCGAGTAAGGCTGCAGGGTCAACGTCTATGCGGTAATCAGCATTGGCACCCAGTGTATGCTGTGGCATGAAAGGTACACGCTTATCCTTATAATTAACTGTTCCTACTCCAGTGATAGAGTCCTTATACTCATCAAACTGAGCACTTGTAAAGCCATAGCTAAGACCATATGATAGTTTATTGTCCAAGGCTATACCACGAAGTGTTGCCTCCAAACCACAAGAATGACTGCGGCCTGCATTTGTCATCACACGTCCGAAACCATAGTTGCCAGCCATTACAGAGAGTTGCTGATTGCGAATCTGCATATAATAAGCAGCGAGGTCAAGATGAAGTTGGTTGTTTAAGAGATTGAGATGTGCTCCCACCTCATAGTTCCAGCTTGTCTCTGGCTTATATTCGATTGTCTTTGCAATGCGCTCATAGTAAGCCTCATCATGTGCAATATCCACATCAGCACGTGCCTTATTGGCTGCTTGTGAGGTCTCAGTCTGAAGTACATCAGAGAACATCTCAAAGTTATAACCGCCTGCACGATAGCCCTTTGACCATGTCGCATAGACATTGCTACCATCCTGAAGACGATAAGTCAAACCAAGTTTTGGAAGGAACTGTTTGAAATTATCATGCTCACTATGCTTCAATGCTGAAGTGATAACAGGATTAATGGTTATGCCCATCACACTTTCCTGCAATGCTACACGTGCAGATGTCTCATAGTCAATGCTTACGCGCGAATAATCATAGCGCAAACCCAAGGTTGCCATCAAGCGATCAGAAAGTTCTATATTACTCTCATGGTAAACACCTAAGTTGAGGGTTGGCGTACGGAAGATACCCGGAACAGGGTCCATTGTCATATTTATATTGACACCACCTGCTGCAGCAATAGCTGCAGCCGTGCTTGCACGTGCCGTTTTATTGGCAAGTTCCTCTGACATTCCACCTGCAATCAATCTCTGTGCCATACCCCTTGCCATCGCATTGAGCATACCGTTATAAGCATAGTCGGTAATCTTCTTAGACAGGTAGCTGTTCATGTCTTGGTCGAAATAAACAGGAGCCGTCGTCTTCAACCACTGATAAGAACCAAAAGCACCGAAGGTCCAATGCCACTTGCTATTATTACGGCTCTTGATAGAAAGTTCCTCTGTCACCGTATTCCCTAATTGACGCTGTGTAAGGTGCATGAAGTCCTGCGGACGATAGTCTATATCCATGAGCATATAGTCACGGAGGAACTGCCAAGAAGTCATCGAATTGATATCAAATCCGTTTCCTGCATATTTAATACCCAGCCCTGTATTGATGATATTACGGCGGTAATTGCCTTGACGATTTTGATTAGGTGATTGCGTACCAGCCTTCAATCCATAAAGCGGTGAGGTGATTGTAGCAGAAGAAAGGTCGTCTTTCGTCACCACCTGACCATATGGAAAGCCATTCTGACGAGTATATTGATAGTCAGCAATGAAGTCAAAGTTAAGTCTGTCTGTTGGACGCCAAAGGAAACGTCCCTTACCACCAAACTCATTAATAAGGTCGGCATGTGAGCCATCATACTGATTACGGAAGAATCCATTTTGTCCTCCATAGAAGCCAGCTACCGAGAATGCCATCTTATCATTCAGTTTCTCATAATGACTTGCCTCAATCTGACGATGCAGTTTCGTACCAATAGAGAGTTTTACATCCGTCCCTTGATATTGGAAAGGGTTACGACTATAGAGTCGAATCAGTCCACCTTCGGTATTCATACCATACAGCGTACCCTGCGGACCATGTAGAACGTCGACACGGTCAATATCGTATGTGTGGAAATTAAACGCACTCTTGCTCAAGATTGGCATACCATCTACATAAATACCCACAGCTGGTGAGTAGACACGTGAGCCGATACCGCGCATATATATAGAAGAGGTGTAACGGCTTCCATACTCAGGCATAGAGAATGATGGGACAAACACAGAGAGATTACGAACATCCTGCACATTGAGGCTACGAATCAAATCACCATTGAAAGAAGTGCTGCTCAATGGTTGATGGCGCAGACGGAAAGCCTCCTTTGGTTGGTCTATGACGATAACTTCGTCAATATCATAGACACGGGAAGTATCTCCGCTTTCGATAATGTTGTTAGCTTGCATTCCTATCGGCAAAGATGAAGCCATTAAAAGGGCAATACTAAGTTTAGACTTAATCATATAATCTTATTTCTAATGTTTTTATAAATCGTTAATGATGACAAAGGTAAGCATAAAAAATATAATAAACAATCCTAATTTATTAGGAATATTACAAATATTCTGTTGAGATACAGCCATATAAGTTAGACCGGATTAGAATGAAGAAAGGACTTATTCTATCAGCTACCTCATATGAATATGTCAGGATTTTATCATTATGTAAAAATCAAAACATGATGAATTGGACTCGAAGAGATGTCCTTTAGGCTTCTAAAAGACGTCCTTTTGAAGTCTTACTAACGCCCTTTTGAAGTCTAATTAGGCACCTTTTATTTTGTTGTTTGGTAACTGTCTGTTCTCGTGTTACTTATGTGGGAAATAAAAATAGCCGTTTTTACCCTAAGAATAAGGTAAAAACGGCTATCGAGATGTAAATAAAATTCTAAACTAATGGAGGTCTATTTCCGATGTAAAGTCTGTTGAAAGTTCTATCTAATGCGTACTTTTTATTACTCATTTACAGCTCCACAGTGTGGACATCTTCCTTTTCTATGAAGGCGTACGCCACAGTTTCCACAGTAATAAGTCTCGCTACTCTTGCGTAGATAGATGCGGAAGGCATAATAGATATAGGCAATGAGAAGCGGATAGCCTATGTAATATAAGGTGAGTACAGAAAAATGATGTAATTGACGGCACATACTGCACCTAAACCGCTAAGATAGAGTAGGGCTTCTCCCGACTTCAATAGTCTTCGTACATCGTCAATCGTAGCAATACCGATGATGAGCATAGCCCAGACAAGAACTAAGAAGATATTGAGTAATAGGGGTTGTGAGAAGGGATTAAGGGAAGGGTGGAAGTAGAACTCACGCCATGTCTCGGGCGCAAAGAGCTGAATGCTTGCATAGAAGGCTGCAGAAAGCGCCACGATGACGGCTAACAGCGTGGGATAGAACGAACTAATATCATTAAAGTGTACGATGTGTGCGTTCTTCTTCAATATCTTGCGTGCCAAATAACCTACACCCATGATTGAGATAACAATCAAGAATATGAGTAAGTGAATGTTCGAGAATGTAGAGATAAACTGGGAAATCGGGTCAGCTGGGTCAACTTGTTTTAACAGACGAGACTCATGAATCCAGCCAAAGGCATAGTCTTCCGTTGCAATCTGTACCCAAACTGAGTCCTGCTTGTCAATGGGAAGAATACGAATATCAGCCACAACAACTTCCTTTCCGTTCTTCACAGCAAAGGAATCTGTTTCCATCTTGTTTACAGCCTCTTCTGGTTGTTGACGAAGAAGCATCAATGAATCTGCCGTTACAATAAAGTTAAACCCTTGCGAATAATGGTGTTTTACGCGAAAAGCCAGGGAGTCTACCTTGCTTCGTGTGCCACTCCATTCTATGTCATCACTGTCATTATCCTTCAAAATAGAGTCGCCTTCTGCTTCTATTCGCCGAGAAATCTGTGCCTCTTGAATGCTATCAGGCAAGCGGAAAGACGAGGGAGTCTTCTTATGATAACAGCCTGTGAATAAGAAGCTAAGTAGTAAGAGGAGGGTTCCTCCAATGATACCGCAGCGTAGCCCAGCACAGCTGTTAGTCTTCTTTGTTATTGAAGTTTGCGCAGGTTCTTTTCCCTTGGGATTCCATTTATTCGTAATCATGATGATAAACTATGGGTTATGAATTTCAATTACGTAACGTTGCACACATTCATCTGACAGTTCTTGCAGTCGAACTCTAAGCGGAAACGACGCTTATCAGGGAGTTCAAGGAAGAGCGGTTCACGCCAAGTTGGTTTCTGTCCACCACGTTTCACACAATAGCCGAGCGAATAACGAATACAATGACGGCACTGCATCAACAAGTGAGAAACCGCTTCTTTATCTCCCTTGATGGAGAATGCCTTGTTTGATGCGTCAGAACCATTGGTGGCACCTGAAGGATATTGAATCTCAAAAGCAGGTTCTGTTTTGGTTAATCCCTTGCTGTTCATAGAACTTGCGTGCAGCATCATTAGAGATGTTATACAGATAAGGTAACTGCTGATATTGGGCTGGATTCACCATCGATATATGTGGTTTATGGTCAGATACCTTATCCTCTGACTTCCGATGAATCGTCACACGCTGCATATTCATCACCTGCTTATCAAGTTCCTCTACCACCATACGACGGAGTTCAGCAAGCAGACTGCTTGGGATAAAGTACTTTTCAGCCCCGTCAACTATCTCTACCTCAGAACATTCATATACCGTATTGCCCAATTTAGTGAACTGACGTATGATGTTGTCACGTTGAGGCTTTTGGGCAAGTTGAAGGCCTTCCCCAGCCTCTCCAAGGGGAGGGGAGAGCCTAACGGGATGTTCGTTGGATATTCGTTGGTTAGATGCTTGATTTGGATTAGCCCTGCCTATCACCTCTGCTTGTGCCCATATTGTCCCACGACAATCCGTTAGGCACTCCCCTCCTTTGGAGGGGTTGGGGGAGGTCCCAAACCAAATCTTAATCGCAATCTTACGCTCAGCAGTCTTACCACTCAACTCCTTATCAAATGCTTGGTCTTGATTACGGTACAGTCCCATACCCGGCTTTAATCCTCTTGGCATCTTAAAAGGATAGAGCCTATTCCCAACAGCACGGTTCACACGGAATCCTTCCAAACGTGTTGACTGACTGTCAGTGTCACGTGATAGGAAACACAGACCGTCACCATTGGCAAAGTTTGCAGTACTTGACACGTTAAAACTATCTCGTCTTATCTCCTTTACACGACCAACAAACTCACCCAATGCCTTAGGGGTATCGGGTGAGAAGATATCTGCCTGTCTTCCCTTGAGGAAGTAATTAGTATAACCACGGTTGAAAGTCTTCTTCAAATCGGGTGTAAACGAATAGCGCACACGTCCCAAAGAAGCACGACGGAACTCGCCTGGATGCTTACTGATAATCTCATCAATGCGTTTACTATAAGCCGAAACGACATTCTTCACATAGTTGATATCCTTCAGTCTTCCCTCAATCTTAAAGGCACAAGCCCCTGAACGCATCAGTGTTTCAAGGTTATCTATCTGACTCATATCCTTCAATGAGAGAAGATGGCGCTGATGTTCGATGGTCTTTCCGTCTGAATCTTTCAAATCAAACGCCAATCGACAGAACTGTGCACACGCACCACGATTGGCAGATCGACCAAACTATACTGTGAAACATAACATACACCACTATAACTTACGCACAATGCACCGTGTACGAAGGCTTCCAACTCAAGCTCTGGCAAACGCTTATGGATGTCATTTATCTCTTCAGCAGACAGTTCGCGAGCAAGTACAACACGGTCAAAACCCTGCTGGCTAAGCCATTGGGCCTTCTCCCACGTACGTGTATCACATTGTGTGCTGGCGTGGAGGGCTACCGTGTCAGGCACTATCTCCTTCACCTTACTCATCAACCCCATATCCTGCAAGAGGAAGGCATCTACACCAACGTCCACCAATTCACGTACCAAAGCAAGTGTCTCTTCAAACTCATCGTTATAGATAATCGTATTGATAGTTACGTGAACCGTGGCACCATAGCGGTGAGCATATTCGCATAGCTTACCAATATCCTCCACACTATTGCCTGCAGACTGACGTGCTCCGAATCGGGAAGCACCGATATATACGGCATCTGCTCCGTGTTCAATAGCTGCCATTCCACATTCAAGGTTCTTGGCTGGGGCAAGGAGCTCGATTGTGTTGGGTGTTGGGTGTTGAGTGTTGGGTGTTGATGATTGCATATTGTTGGGTGATGGGTGTTGGGTGTTGGGTGATGATGATTGCATATTGTTGGGTGGTGAGTGTTAATTGTTGGGTGATGATGATTACATTTTGTTTGAGTGATAGATGCTAAGCAAAATAACCATTCATCACCACCTATCATTTACCACCTAACACCCAATTTACCCAATTCATAAACAGTAAATTAGCGTGTGAACGCCAAGTAACCAGCGGACCTTTATCTGGATTATCCTCACGGTAATAATACTTTGGCACTTCAACATCGTCACGCTTACCAAGGTCACGACGATACTCTGTGTCAAGTGTATCGGGAGCATACTCTAAATGGCCTGTTATAAAGAACTCACGTCTACTGCGTGACCTTACGATAGACACTCCACTCTCCTCCGATTCAGCAATAACTTTCGAGGTCGTCAACCCGCTCAATGTCCTCACGCCTTACCTCTGTATGACGGCTCTGAGGCATACGGAAGACATCATCAAAGCCACGGAAGAGAGGCTGTTCGGGTTTTAAAGGAATCGTAGGGAAGATACCAAACATCTTCTTAGGTAAAGGATATTTTGGAATATCATAGAAATGATAGAGCCCTGCCTGTGCTGCCCAACAGATGTAAAGCGTTGAACGTACATTCTCACGTGCCCAATTGAATATCTCCTGTAGCTCTGTCCAATAGTCCACCTCCTCGAAAGCCATTCCCTCAACAGGTGCACCGGTGACTATCATTCCGTCAATCTTCTCCTTGCTAAGTTCCTCAAGCGTATGATAGAAACGGTCCATGTGTTCTGCAGGAGTATGCTTGGAAGCATGACTTTTGAGCTTCATAAAGTTGATATCCAACAATAGCGGACTATTAGAAAGAATACGTATGAAATCAGTTTCTGTCGTAGCCTTGAATGGCATAAGATTGAGTATGACAATGCGGAGTGGACGCTTATCATCCTCTTTAGCAAGCATATCTTCTATGTTGATATTCTCACGCTTCAGTATATCAATAGCGGGAAGTCCGTCGGGCAATCTTAATGGCATATCCTGTTTCCTTTATCTTTTTAGGGTCATACAAGCATACGATCCTTCTTTGTCTCTCCTTTAAATAGGTTACAAAGATAGTAATTAATAACAGATTCTACAAGGCTTACCTATATAAAAGTATGAATAGAAATAGGATAAGGCACACATATATCCTAACCGACACGATAACCCTATATCAAAACAAACACAAAAGGCTCACTCTAAACATTTCTATCAGCATCGAATCTGAAAGAAATGCTTAGCCGTGAGCCTTTAATTTTATAGATTTAGTGGTACGGGCAATATTGAAGATAGGTGTAATAATCAGCTAAGAGTCAAGCCCTCAACACCTAACACCCAACACTCATCACCCAACACCCCTTATTTACCAAAGCTTCAGACGCTCATTCTCTGGGATAAAGAGTTTATCACCCTCCTTCACACCGAATGCCTTATACCACGCATTAATATGAGGCAGAGCACCATTCACACGCCACTCGCCAAGAGAGTGAGGATCGCTCTTCACACGACTGCGGATTTCAGCCTCAGTGATATTGTTTGCCCATACGCCTGCATAAGCGATGAAGAAACGCTGTTCTGGAGTAAAGCCCATAATGACCTTGCCCTTCTTTGCCTCTGGTGTCTTCTCAAAAGCATTGAAAGCCACCTCAAGACCACCATGGTCAGCAAGGTTCTCACCCAATGTGAGTTTACCATTTGCATTGAGATCAGGCAATACCTTGATAGCACTGAAGAAGTCAGCATACTTACCCGTACGTGCCTCGAAATTCTTACCATCCTCTTCAGTCCACCAGTCTGTCATATTACCATCCTTGTCGTAATGGCGTCCTTGGTCATCGAATCCATGTGTCATCTCATGACCAATTACCACACCGATGGCACCATAGTTAAAGGCATCATCAGCCTTAGGGTCGAAGAATGGATACTGAAGGATACCTGCAGGGAAGCAAATTTCATTCGTCGTAGGATTATAATAAGCATTCACCGTCTGAGGGGTCATCAGCCACTTATCCTTGTCTACTGGTTTACCAGCCTTCTCCTTGATAGCATCCTCTGCCCAGAACTTCTGGCAGTTCTGCACGTTCTCATAATATGACTTTGAAGGGTCAATAGTAAGCTGGCTCAAGTCCTTCCACTTGTTAGGATAACCCACCTTTACATAGAAAGTAGAGAGTTTCTCAAGTGCAGCCTTCTTAGTAGCCTCACTCATCCAGTCCTGAGCCTTGATACGTTCAGCAAGACTCACCTCAAGGTTCTTGATAAGGTCTTCCATACGCTTCTTGCTTGTGGCAGGGAAGTAACGCTCACAATAGATTCGTCCGAGTGCCTCACCCATCTGCTTCTCCACCTGCTGTGTGGCACGCTTCCAACGAGGATAGTCCTCCTTTGTGCCACGCATCGTCTTACTGAAGAAGTTGAAGTATTCCGCACGCACATCATCACTCAGATAGTTAGCTGAAGCAAGGATTGCGTTCCATTCCATACGTGCACGGAGTTCCTCAGCAGTCTCTGTAGATGTCAGTTTGTCAACACCTGCAAGGAAGGCTGGCTGACATACAACCATTGTTTGGATATACTCGCTCTTAATACCTTCAGCGTTTGCCAACTGCTCAAGTGGGATATTAGGATACTTCTCCTTAAACTCACCGAGCGTCATCTTATTATAGTTGGCCTCAACGTCACGCAATTCCGTACGGCTCTTTGATATCAGTGCCAGCATCGTCTCATAACGCATCACGGCATCACGCTTAGCCTCTGCCTGAGCATCAGAGAATCCGTAGAGTCGGAACATATTAGCAATGAACTGGCGGAAGGCATTACGGATGTCTGTCGTAGCCTTATCATTATCAAGATAGTACTCCTTCTGTCCGAGGCTCAGTCCGTCCTGATAGATAAGGAGGATATTCATCTTCGCATTCTTCTCATCAGCCTCGAAGGAATAGCCCATTGGCACACCATAGCCGAAGCTTGCATACTTCAGCTGAAGAGCACGAAGGTCAGACAGACTCTTTGCATTCTCCATCTCGTTGAGCAGAGCTTAACAGGACTCACACCTTCCTTGTTACGGCGCACTGAGTCCATAGCGAGTTTATAGAAGTCGCCTAACTTTCTCTCTATTGAGCCTTCCTTACCCTGTTTCTTTAGCAGATCAGTGAGGATTGTGTTGATACGCTTGTTGTTGTTCTCCTGTAGCTGGTCGAAAGATCCGAAGCGTGAGAAAGCACCAGGGAGTGGATTGAGTTTCTGCCATCCACCTGTGGCAAACGTGAAGAAATCGTCAGCCGGACGTACCGACTTGTCGAGGTTCTCTGCCTTGATACCTGCCTGACCCTGTGCCATAGCGGTAAAGGGAGCAGATGCAAGGAGCATCATTGGTAAAAGTTTTTTGATACGCATAGTAAAAAATATTTGGTTTAATTCAGAATCCAATTAGAATTCATAATTCAAAATTCACAATTCATAATTATGATTACCGATGTTGGCAATGTTCAATGTTCAATATTCAATGTTCAATGTTCAATGTTCAATGTTCAATGTTCAAAGCTCAAAGTTCAAAGTTCAAAGTTCAATGTTCAATGTTCAAAGTCTCCAGCTCTTCCGACAGTATGAGCCATCGTTCGTTTTCCTCATCGAGTTCACGCTGAAGGTTGGTGTATTCTGTTACGAGTTCCATATTTGAGGCATTCTCGGGAGCCATCAGGAGTTCATCGAGTTCGCTCTTACGTGCTTCCAACTTCGCTATCTTAGCCTCAGAGTCGTCCACAGCACGCTGAGCCTTACGAATCTTCTTCTGTAGCTCTTTGCGTTCAGAGTAGGATAGGGCCTCACCCGAAGCCTCCCCCGACCCCTCCGAAGGGAGGGGAGAAGTATTTTGGTTATTATTAGATTTTGATGATGTTAGTGAGAGGTTCTCTGCACTCTCCCCCCTTCGGGGGAGTTGGAGGGGGCTTTTTAACCAATCATAGATACCTCCTAAATGCTCTCTGACCTTACCACCACCGAACTCATACACCTTGCTCACCAGCCCATCGAGGAACTCACGGTCGTGACTCACGATGATTGCCGTACCATCAAAGGCTTTGATAGCCTCTTTCAATACTTCTTTTGAAGCGATATCGAGGTGGTTCGTTGGCTCATCGAGGATAAGGAGGTTTACTGGCTCAAGCAGGAGTTTGATCATCGCTAAGCGTGAACGCTCACCTCCCGAAAGTACTTTGACATACTTCTCCGACGTCTCTCCACCGAACATAAAGGCACCGAGCAGGTCGTTTATCCTCAGACGCATATCGCCTGTGGCTACCCTGTCGATGGTCTCGTAGATGGTAAGGTTCTCGTCTAACAGCTGTGCCTGATTCTGTGCGAATAACCGATTTGTACGTTATGACCAATCTTCAGCGTACCATCAAAAGGAATCTCGCCCATGATACACTTCACGAAGGTAGATTTTCCCTCACCGTTCTTACCGACGAAAGCCACTTTCTCACCTCGCTTAATAATAAGGTCGACACCCTCAAAGACCGTCTGACCCGGTCCGTCACTATGCAGCCTACTTGGATAAGTCTTCCCCAATCCCTCTGCAATGACTGGATAATCTCCACTGCGCAGGCATGGAGGAAACTTCAGACGCATAGCCGAATTATCCACTTCATCCACCTCAATAGGCACAATCTTCTCTAACTGGCGGATGCGCTGCTGTACCTGTACAGCTTTCGTAGCCTGATATCGGAAACGCTCAATGAACGCCTTGGTATCGGCAATCTCCTTCTGTTGGTTCTCATACGCACGAAGCTGCTGCTCACGACGTTCTTTTCTGAGGACAAGATACTCGTCATACTTCACACGATAGTCCTCCACGTGTCCACAGGTTATCTCCAGTGTACGGTTTGTAACGTTATTGACGAACGCACGGTCGTGGCTCACAAGTACAACCGCCTTGGCACTCTGTGAGAGGAACTGCTCCAGCCATTGGATTGACTCGATGTCAAGGTGGTTCGTTGGCTCATCCAGCAGGAGTACGTCAGGACGACGAAGAAGAATCTTCGCCAGCTCGATACGCATACGCCATCCGCCAGAGAACTCACGTGTAGGGCGCTCGAAGTCATCACGGCTGAAGCCGAGACCCGTTAGTGTACGCTCAATCTCAGCCTCATAATTCTCTCCTCCCATCATCATATATCGTTCGTGCTCAGTCGTAAAGCGCTCCACTAACTCAGCGTATCCCTCACTCTCATAGTCAGTTCGCTCAGCCATTTCCTGCTCCATCTTCTTGAGCCTCTCCTCAATCTTCGTCTTGTCAGCGAAAGCCTTACGCGTCTCCTCCTTCACGGTCGTATCGTCAGAGAGCTTCATCACCTGTGGTAGATAACCGATTGTTGTATCGTTTGGTACAGACACAACGCCACTCGTAGGCTTCTGCATTCCACAGAGAATCTTCAGCATCGTTGACTTTCCCGCTCCGTTCTTTCCCACTAAGGCTATCCTGTCTCGTTCATTGATGACGAATGAAACATCCTTAAACAATGGCTTCACGCCGAATTCCACCGTCAGTCCGTCTATTGATATCATTTTCTTTTTTCTTTCCTAAATGTTCTTTGCAAAGATAATATTTTATTTTTGAATAAGAAAGTTCCCAAACAGCCTTATATCAAAGGATCAAGAACTATTTTAAACTCCTCACAAACCATATCTTAGGTTTATTAAAGCCAAATCGCTCCTCAGACCACAATATGTATAGGTCCTAATGACTAATGTCAGTTTAAACCTATGTTTTCTCTGCATTATATGTAATGTACAAAGTTAGTAAAAATAACACAAAGAAGCAATGAAGTTGTGTAATTATCAGCAATATTATTTTGGTCTTTAGGATTTTGGAGTGATAAGATTTCCCACTTAAGGTTAGGTTTCTGACGAAATGTCACACGGAGATACGGAGAGAACGGAGGATTGTTAAAACAAAGCAATGGAAGTTACGGAGGCACCGTCGGTGCATCGAACGACGGAGTTTGTTTGCCAATTCTATTAGCTTATTTACAACGCGTTTATCCCCAAATAATTATCAAGAATCTGTATGCTATACCTCCGTCGCTCTTTGTGCCGTCGGCACCTCCGTGACATTGCGTTTACCTCCGTCCCCTCCGTCCCTCCGTGTGCCCTCATTGCCAAATTGTTTTTATGAAGACAAACATTTAAATACTTCAAAAGTTGGATAAGACTTTGAAAAAACATTACATAATTTCGAATAAAACCTCTATGAATAGTGGTAAAAATACGTATAAAAAGCAGGCTTGTAACCTACAGAGAGTCAGTAAGTTATAAAGTAGCGTTGGAAAAGGTGCTTAATTGGACTTCAAAAGGGCGTTAGTAAGACTTCAAAAGGGCACCTTTTGCAAGTCAATTAAGCATCTTTTAGAAGCCAAAAGAGCATGTATTGGTGTTGTAGGGTGTGAAAATAGTTTACAAACGGCGCAATGTGGGAATAAGTTGTTGGTAGAAGACGGATAGACATCGTGGCTATTTGCATTTCACCTTGTAGTTTATCCCCCTTGTAAGACCGTCTAATTTGAGCGTAGTCATACCATACAAGCGTAAGCCTTGATTCTATTTTCAAACTACGTATTTGATGGAAGAATCCTTAACCCATGTATTTCCCAATAAAACAGATGTTGTTATACTTATCAAGGATGTAATAAAGGAAAGGATGGTCAGCCTTGAAGGTGAACGTAGATGAACTATCCATAGCTGATAATTTGGCAAATAGCATAACTTGAATGGCTTTTGCACTGATTCCTTCCTCGTTAAAATTCATGTTTATTTGCTGGAAAACATCGTCAACAGCAAGTGGTTGAGTACTCATCTTACCAAAATCGGCTTCACGAGAGAATAGATTACCTAAGCCCATTTCACCATAAAGCTGTTTCATAGGAATATTTGCAGAGATGGTAAAGCGTGGAAACAGTACGTTTACATAGTCATACGTTTTGGTGTTTTGAGAGATTTTATGCAATTCTTTGATTGTTAACTTGCGAATGACATCCTGCAGGTTATTCTTCTTTAGAGGTAGGACAGCATATAGACTAAAGCCGTTTTCTAAAGGCATACGCAGCACTTGATAATCCTTTGTGGTATAACCTTGATACTTTTGCATTGTATCATAGTTTCTCATCATATTGACCTGCTTGCTTTTACCATCCTCAGTGAAGAAAGGCATAGGCTTTGTGATATCTTTGTCGAACGGTAATGACCAAGCCGTCTTAAGCGTAACGGCATTGATAAGCTGTGCGGCACGAGGTCCTGTAAGGTTGATAGGCAAGGATTGAATCTCACCTTTAGTGATTGTTTTACAAAGTTTGTTAGCACTTTCTTTGCCCTTCGGAGTGTTGGCAGAGTCGATAATATTGGTAAAATAATAGTGTTCTAATGCTTCTTGAAAATCGGGTAATAGCTTTGTTTGCTCGTGTAGCATTAGGAAGTTGGCAGTAATCATATATCCCATCGACTCATTATCTACGTTCGTCTCCTCCTTTCTCTGACCAATCAGCATTGTTCTGTTAAGTGAGTTAATGGCATCAAGGTCATCAGCCGTATAGCCAAGTGCCTTCGAAATGACCTCTTGTGTCTTTCCGTTTGCACCGTTGTTAATCATGTCTAATGAATAAACGACAGCCATGGGCGATAAAACTATACTCTCCTTGCTGTTCTTGTTGGCTAATAGTTGGAACAACTTCAGACTGAATGTGTTTGAACTTGAGACGAACTTTGTTTCCTCTTCAGACAGAACGTAATCTGTTTTGGCTTTTTTAGCAGCATCTTCAAGTGTCAGCTGTGAACTTGTTGTAGTCTTCTGAGCTGTTTTTTCAAGTATATGTAGAGTCTTTTTAGATTGTGTGCAACAAACTAATAAAAGTAGGATAGGGACATATAGAAGTTTTTTTGTCATAGCGTATTGTCTGTTTAGACTTAGAAAAGATGACTCAAAGATACAAAAAGAATTGCGCTATCATACATAAAGGAACTCTTTTTCTACTTAAAAGTCATTTTTTCTCTTATTTCAACCACAATGACATACATTTTTTATAATTTTGCAAATTGAATGCGTAGCAATACATCTCTGACAAATACTAATAAAAATCATTCTATACATGAGTAATTTACAACTATCGCCGATGCGAAAGACAATAGTGGGAGTGCAATTCCTCTTTGTTGCTTTCGGTGCTACTGTCCTCGTCCCTTTGCTCGTGGGACTTGACCCAGCAACAGCGTTATTCACAGCAGGTTTAGGAACATTTATCTTTCATTTGGTTACGAAAGGTAAGGTTCCTATTTTTTTGGGCTCTTCCTTTGCCTTCATTACTCCAATTATCTCTGCATCAAAGCAGTGGGGTATGCCTGGAACGTTGGCAGGAATAGCTGGTGTTGCACTTGTTTACTTTGTGATGTCAGCACTGATTAAGTGGCAAGGAAAGAAACTATTGGATAAGCTTTTCCCACCAGTTGTTATCGGTCCGGTAATCATTTTGATTGGTCTTTCTCTGTCAAAAGCAGCGGTAGACATGGCGAAAACAAACTGGCTTATAGCCTTTATCTCATTGGGAACGGCTGTGACAGTCCTCTCTATGGGTCGTGGCTTGATGAAGTTAGTACCCGTAATTTGCGGTATTGCTGTGGGCTATAGCGTAGCTGCCCTTATGGGTATTGTCAACTTCTCAGGTGTAGAGGCAGCGCCTTGGTTTGCTCTTCCACCTGCATTAGCGCATTTCCAGTTGCCACAGTTTGCATGGGAACCATTCCTTTATATGATTCCTGTGGCGATAGCTCCTGTGATTGAGCATGTCGGTGATGTGTATGTGGTAAGTGCTGTGGCGGAGAAAGACTTTACGAAGTCACCGGGTTTGCATCGTACAATGTTAGGTGATGGCTTGGCTTGTTTGGCAGCTTGCTTCTTTGGCGGTCCTCCAGTGACAACTTATAGTGAGGTGACTGGTGCGATGAGTATTACAAAGGTGACTCATCCTCAGGTAATCCGTATTGCCGCAGCAACAGCTATTGTCTTCTCAGTAATTGGAAGTTGAGTGCTCTTCTGCAGAGTATTCCTTCTGCTGTCTTAGGAGGTATCATGTTATTGCTCTTTGGTACGATTGCTTCTGTGGGTATTCAGAATCTTATTCAGCATAAGGTAGACTTCAACCGCACACGCAATATCATTATTATCTCTGTTACATTGACGATGGGTATTGGTGGTGCTGTGCTGCAGTGGGGTAGCTTCTCTATCAGCGGTATAGGACTTTCTGCTATGGTAGGAGTTATCTTGAACCTTATATTGCCACCTGCAAAGGAGAAAAAAAGAGCGAGGAGAATTCATAATTTATAATTCAGAATTCATAATTATGATTGGTTTTAATTCATAATTCATAATTCAAAAATTCATAATTATGATTACCATTATAATTCAGAATTCATAATCTATAATTCATAATTATGATTACTCTATAAGTCATATTCATGGTTCTTCCGTTAAACGTGTGGACGCTTTTCGTATCGTTTTAACGGAAGAACCAAAAGTTACTCACTAAACAAAAACTTGGCTAAGATAGTCAATATTCTATCCTATTATCATCCTCTGACATTGAAAATTATCTCTTTTTAGACTTCGAAAATATGCAGATGGGGTTTGAAAAATCATTACATAATTCCGAAGAAAACATCTATAACTAACGGCAAAAATACATGTACGAAGCTGGTTTGTAACCAACAGGAAATCAATTGGTTATAAAGCAGTAAAATAAAAGGTGCTTAATTGGACTTCAAAAGGGCGTTAATAAGGGTCTTAAAGGGCATCTTTTGCAAGTCAATTGGGCGTCTTTAAGAAGCCAAAAGAGCATGTATTGGTTTTGAACTGTACGAAAATAGTTTACAAATAAACCAATTGTATGGGAATAAACTGTTTGTAAAAGACAGAAAACGTTGCACCTAATTACATTTGTCATGTAGTTTATTCCCCTTTATAAAACCACCTAATTGAGGCTAATCATACCATGTATGTGGATTAATCACTAATAGAATCTTTGTATTGTTGCTTTATCTTTTCTTCGAGTTCTCCTAAGGTTTGCTTGCTGTTGAATAGACTCTTGATAAGGCGATAGCCCAACCATATCAAGATCATGCCAACAAGGGCAAGGAGATATTGGAGTACGATACTGTTGACAATCGTCTTGGTATAGTTCTCGCAGATGACAAAACCTGCTATTAAGATGACATAATCAATCCAGCCCGAACCTTTATAGCTCTGGGAAATACGCTGATACTCTTCGTTGTTGGCAAGAACCTCTTTGCGATTCTCTGCCCATTTCTTTTCAAATTCTTCGTTGGTCATGGGGGTGTTGGGTGTTGGATGGTGAATGATGGGTGATGATGAATTGTGAGGATGGGTGTTGGGTGTTGAATATTGGGTGATGATGATTTGTGAGGATGGGTGTTGGATGGTGAATGTTGGGTGATGATGATTTGTGAGGATAGACTTATACTTTCATTAAATCGCTCATAACGGAGTCGCTAACATAGATGCCGTCACGGGTGAGATGGAGCCAACCATTGTCCTCTTTCAACAAACCTTGTTGTTGTAAAGGCTTGGCAAGGCGCATGAGATAAGTATAGTATTCAGCAGAGAGCGTTGAGAGATCTATTCCCTCACATGTTCGGAGGGCGGTCATAATCATGTCATTGTAATGTGTATCTGCATCGATTATCTCCTCCTCGCAAGGGAGTCTGTCTTCCTCAATAGCAGCGATATAAGCCTTGGTATCTGCTATATTCCAACTCCTCTTGCCATTGCTGTAGGAATGGGCAGAGGCTCCGATGCCTATATAAGGGACATTATGCCAATACGAACTATTGTGTTGAGAACGGTAGGGACTTTGAACTTTGAAGTTTGAACTTTGAACTTTGAACTTTGAGGTTTGAACTTTAAGCTTGGCAAAGTTACTAATCTCATATTGTTCATAACCTGCTTCAGCTAAGCGGTCGATGAGAGTATCGTACATCTGGCGATAAAGTTCATCGTCCATATCCTTGACCTTTCCCGCTTGAAGAAGTCGATAGAGGGGAGTCCCTTCTTCGTACATAAGACTATATGCAGAGATATGTTCAATGTCTAAAGCAAGCAGTCGCTCAATATCTTCTTTCCATTCTTCAAGTGTCTCATTGGGAAAACCAAACATAAGGTCTACTGATATGTTTTCAATGTTTGCGTTTCTCAGACGTTTGACAGCAGTTTCTACCTCGTCAGCTGTATGTCTACGATGCAGGAAACGTAGGCGTTCATCCGAGAAAGTCTGCGCTCCCATAGAGATACGATTGATAGGAAGAGAGCGCAAGTTCTGTGCAAATTCCTCCGTTATATCATCGGGGTTACACTCCATTGTGATTTCGATAGGAGTCGCTGTGGTACAAGTGTTGTTCTCTGTATCCCTTTCTAAACCAATGTGATATACCTTGTCTATCGTCTGGAATATCTTTTTTAGACTCTCAAAAGAAAGCTGTGAAGGAGTCCCACCACCCAAATAGATAGTTGACAAATCGCCTATTCTTTCACCAGAGTTGTTGCTATTCTTCTCCGCACGCAGTTCCATCTCATGGCAGACAGCATTCACATATTGTTCTTCTACAGAAAGCCTTTCGTCCTTCTTCTTGGCTGGTACAGTCGAATAGAAGCCACAATAAATGCAGCGACTGGCGCAGAAAGGTATGTGAATGTATAATCCTAACATGATAAGTGTATGTGCGTATATATTAATGTATGCCTTACAAGAATTAATGCAAATGTACTAATAAGTTTTAAAAGATTTCGTTTTTTTCGTAAGAAACTTTGGTGCTTTCGATGAAATGTATAACTTAGACCGCAGAATTGATGAGCTACGGCTTGTCCCTTGAGACGAAATAAATTATTACTAACAGCTTAAATCTATCAGATATGAGAGTATATCAGACAAACGAGATTAAGAACATTGCCTTGGTTGGCAGTGCCGGTAGCGGCAAGACTACTCTTGCCGAAAGTATGTTGTTCGAAGCTGGTGTCATTAAGCGACGCGGTTCAGTAGAAGCTAAGAATACTGTTAGCGATTATTTCCCTGTTGAACAGGAGTATGGCTATTCAGTGTTCCCAACGGTATTCCATGTTGAGTGGAATAATAAGAAACTGAATATCATCGACTGTCCAGGTAGTGATGACTTCGTTGGTGGCGCTATTACTGCCCTCAATGTAACCGATGAGGCTGTTATTCTTATCAATGGTCAGTATGGACCAGAGGTGGGTACACAGAACAATTTCCGCTATACCGAGAAGCTCAAGAAGCCTGTTATCTTCCTTATTAACCAATTGGATTCTGACAAGTGCGACTTTGATAACCTTATTTCCACCATGCAGGAGATTTATGGTTCAAAGTGTGTTCCTGTACAATATCCTATCGAAACAGGTCCTGGCTTTAATAGTTTGATTGATGTTTTGTTGATGAAGAAATACAGCTGGAAGCCTGAAGGTGGCGAACCTATCATTGAGGATATTCCTGCTGACCAGATGCCAAAGGCGATGGAACTACATAAAGCACTCGTTGAGGCTGCTGCCGAGAATGATGAGGGCTTGATGGAGAAGTTCTTTGAAGAGGAAACATTGACAGAAGATGAGTTGCGTACAGGTATTCGTAAGGGTCTTGTAACGCGTTCTATCTTCCCTGTTTTCTGCGTATGTGCAGGTAAGAGCATGGGTGTTCGTCGTCTGATGGAGTTCTTAGGCAATGTTGTTCCTTTCGTTGATGAGATGCCTAAGATTCATAATACACGTGGTGAGGAGGTTACGCCAGACAGTAATGGCCCAGAGTCACTCTACTTCTTCAAGACGGGTATGGAACCACATATCGGTGAAGTTAGCTATTTCAAGGTGATGAGTGGTTGTGTGAAGTCGGGTGATGACTTGACTAACTCTGACCGTGGATCAAAGGAACGTATGGGACAGCTTTATGCTTGCGCAGGTGCTAACCGTATTCCTGTTGACCAGTTAAATGCTGGTGACTTAGGTTGTACCGTGAAGTTGAAGGATGTAAAGACTGGTAATACCTTGAATGGTAAGGGTACTGACCAACGTTTTGACTTCATTAAATATCCAAACTCTAAATACTCTCGTGCCGTTGAAGCTAAGAGTTCACAGGAGACTGAGAAGCTCATGGCTGCTTTATTGAAGATGCGTCAGGAAGATCCAACATGGGTTGTTGAGCAGAGTAAGGAGTTGAAGCAGACTATTGTCCATGGACAGGGCGAGTTCCACCTACGTACTTTGAAGTGGCGTTTGGAGAACAATGAGAAACTTCAGGTGACTTTCAAGGAGCCAAAGATTCCATATCGTGAGACAATTACCAAGCAGTCAAAGGCTGAGTACCGTCATAAGAAACAGAGTGGTGGTGCTGGTCAGTTTGGTGAGGTGCACTTGATTGTTGAGCCATACGCAGAGGGTATGCCTGATCCAACAACCTATAAGTTCAACGGACAGGAGTTTAAGATGAATATAAAGGGACGTGAAGAGCGCGATCTCCCTTGGGGTGGTAAACTCGTGTTCATCAACTCTGTTGTCGGCGGTGCTATTGATGCTCGCTTTATGCCAGCTATCTTAAAGGGTGTGATGGATTGTATGGAGCGTGGTCCACTGACAGGTAGCTATGCACGTGATGTGCGTGTGATAGTCTTCGATGGTAAGATGCACCCAGTTGACTCTAATGAACTTTCATTCACTTTGGCTGCTCGTCATGCGTTCTCAGACGCTTTCAAGGCTGCAGGACCAAAGATTCTCGAGCCAATCTATGACTTAGAGGTGTATGTTCCAGGTGACTATATGGGTGACGTAATGAGCGACTTACAGGGTCGTCGTGCCATGATTATGGGTATGGACTCTGAGGCAGGTTATCAGAAGTTACAAGCAAAGATTCCTTTGAAAGAACTTGCTAACTATAGTATCTCACTGAGTTCTCTCACTGGTGGTCGTGCAAGTTTCACAACAAAGTTCGCAAGTTACGAGCTTGTTCCAAATGATATCCAGCAGAAGTTGATTGCTGAGCATGAGGCAGAAGTAAAGGATGAAGAAGAATAGTTCTCCTGTTTAGACTAATATAATTAAAGAGGTTGATTCGAAGGCTACGCAATGTAGCATTAGAATCAACCTCTTTTCTGTTTATTAGTATGTCAGTATTGAATAATGAATATGTGCTTATTGGTTCTTAGTTCTTACAAAAACGACCTTCTCCTCTCATTCTCAGCCATTGTGTTAAGCCTCCGCACATTTCGTGTTGATGCTCCGCACGTAGCGTGCTAAGCCTTAGCACCACATGTGCGCATACTAAATACGATACAAAAGAGTTGCTAAGGTTCACCAGACAGCAGTGTTTTTCCTTATATAGAAACAGACTGCTATAAAAGAAAGAACTTTCTTTTAGTGAGTTATAATGTACCGATAGGCTGGATATCCGAATATCGGAGTTAGCAAGGTCATGCAGGCGATATAGATCAGTTTAATAGGAAACGGCTGTTTCCTGCATAAAAACGGCATGAGAATGAGTGCTATTATAAAAGATAAGCTTTGTATTAGTTCCATTAATCTAATGTTTATTTTATCTCAAATATATATTTTTATTAAGAATAACGCAAGTTATATCTTGAAAAACTTACTTCTACAGATAAACAAAGAGGCTATATCTCGATGAATATAGCCTCTTTATAAATGCATGATGTTTAGTTGGTTAAACCAATTTGCCAGCTAAACTTGAATCTTTTAGACATTCTACTTGTTAGGCACAGCAAACTTGTCGCCAGTCTGTTTTACCAGTTCACGCTTAAAGTAGTCGCTGTAACCCGTACGCTTTACACGCTCGCCAAGACCTGTTGAAGTGCGGAGGAACTTGCCATCCTTCTCAGGCTTAACTGCCATATCATTAAACTTCACAATCAGATGGATAGCCAACTGACGCCAACGTGTAATCATTTCGTTACTCTTCTGAATAGAGTAATCGTTGAGATACTTCACTGCAGCAGCCTTGTCGGTGGCATAGAGTGCTTCTGCCTTCGCCTCCACACCCTTTTGTGCTGCGAGGAAAGCGTTGTCAAGTGAGTCGCGCACCTCTTTCAATGCAGGGAAGAGCTGAGAGTAGCGAGGGTAAACCATGTTGCTAACCCAGTTGCATACCCAGAAAGCATTCTTATCAGAGAAGGTTACTGCATCAGCGCCTGGTGTGTTGAAACACTCTGCACGCTCTGTATTGCTGCAATAGATAGGTACATAAGCAACCATGTTACCATCATCGTTACCGAACCAAAGGATACCACCAATCTCACGTGGCAACCATGAACGGAGCTGTGCAATGTAAGAGAAACCTGTCTGCTGGGTTGAGATAGGGCGTTCGTTGAAGTACTGCTTGCCATCTACCTCAAACTTTAGTGGGGTAGGGCGGTAAGGAGAATCCCAGATACCCTGTGCTATATCCTTATCGAGTGACAAAGGAGTACCCTCATAGTGGTCGCGCATACAAGCCTCCATCTGAGGTAAGTCAACTTTCTTGTCAGGTGCAATCCAAAGTGGCATGTCCTCTGCGTTAGGGTCTTTACCCAACGCCCATGGCAACCAACGTGACATGTCTTTGAAATGATTTAGATAGCTCCATACACGAGCATCACACCAACGACGGCCACCGAAGTCAGGTGCTGCATAGGTCATCTTCCAGTTGAAGTCCTTATCTTTGCCAGTGAACCAGCCCTTTGAACGTGCAAAACTGATGCAGTTCTTAGAAGTGATAACCTCTGTGTTGTAAGTAGAGAACTGACCGATGCGGCTCTGGTTAGCATGAGCAGAAACCATACCATCAGGGATGCGAACAGCAACCCAAACAACCTTCTGCTTCTTGTCGCCACCACAACCCTGCATCTCAAGCAACCATACCTCGTTAGGGTCAGCGATAGTGAATGTCTCGCCACCAGAGTTATAACCATAAGTCTCAACGAGTGAGGTCATTACCTTGATAGCCTCGCGTGCAGTCTTACTACGTTGCAAACCAAGATACATCAATGAACCATAATCGATAATACCGCTCTTGTCAACCATTTCTTCACGGCCGCCGTAGGTTGTTTCACCAATACTTACCTGATACTCATTGATGTTTCCAATGACATTGTATGTTACAGGAGCCTCTGGAATAAAACCATGGCTCTCGTGAGTGTCATAGTCAATAATCTCACGGCGGTCACCTTTTGCATGTGTGCCTGCTGGGTAATGACATAGGTTAGTAAACATGCCGTAATCATCAGCGGTGTAAGTAACAAAGACAGAACCGTCTGTTGTTGCTCCCTTTGTAGCAATGAGGTTTGTACACGCATTAGCATACGTAATCATTGTAAGGAAGAATAGTGTTGCAAATGATTTCTTCATACTCTACAATTTAATTGTTAATACTTTATTTTAGTCAGATATTCTTTCTTATTGTCACGGTTGTCGGTTGCGATAATCTTCAATATTCGTTCCTTTCCAGTAGGGCGAACGGGGGTGTCTGCGAGGTTACAGAAGAATAATTCTTTGTTCTTTCCGAACTGTAGCAGAATAAACTGCCCATCGAGGTAAGCCTTGTAACCTTGTAAACCGCTACCTGTATCAGTTATCTTAAAGGAGAGGTTGCGTGGGTTGAGATTCTGTTGTGTGATCGTTGGTGGGGTCTCATCGTAAGCAAGGAAGTAGGCATTTGCCAACTCACGCATTCGTCCTGTAACCCAACCATTCGCATAAGTTCCGCCGCAATAGGATGCTGGGGCGTCAGCGTTCAAGCTGTTACGCATCGCAACATATAATTTCTTTGGATTATGTATCATGCCAGTTGGCTTAATACTTATCTGTGCATAGTTGAAGAGTGGATATGCTGCTTTAGAGAAACTATAAGCCATAGACAGCGCACTGCTTGTGTTGCCGTGTCGTAATTGTAGCCAACCGTTCTTAGCAAGTAAGCCCTTTGGATGTTCAGTCGTACTCCCTCAGCCTCAAAGTTATTGTCTTTGGCATAATAGAGTGGACTTGTGCCGTCTGGAAGATGAACTATTGGAATAGCTTCTGGCTCGCCCCTCACAGTGAACTCCTTTATTGTTTGATTGCCAAAGACGTCTTTTATGACGTAACGAAGATGGTAGTCACGTTGCTGGTTGAAGTTGATAATACCCCTATTAGCTCCTGCATGTAAGATAGGGAGTGTGTTACCGGGTTCGATGTAAGACTTCATAAACCAGATCTTTGTAGAAAGGAAGTGGTCGTAATCACCCCACGAATTAACCATTCTGTGGCAACTTGTAGGAATATTGTTCACATTAGAGGAGAAAACCAATTTACCATCACAATACAACTGTGTGTATCTTACTCCAAATTATTATATACAGAGTCCATGTGATCACTGGCTCTTACACCAAAGCCCACCTTTCCCCATGCTTGGAAATGTCCTTTGTCAAATGTGAAGATACGGGAGTCTGAACTGTGTTGGAATACTCCTTCTCCCGGTTGAGGATAGGACTTAAATGAATAAACAGCAGGGGCGGTCTTGTCTTTAACGATACTCTTTAAGAAATTGAGTGGGTCGTAAAGGTTGCCATTTGTAGTCTTATGCATCTCTAAGTGGATGTGTGGACCTTGTGATGAACCTGTATTACCGCTAAGAGCGATGAACTGTCCTTTCTTTACAGGGAACTCTCCTGGTCGGAATTTAACGTCGCAAGCAAACTGTTGATGCTGGTATTGCCATTTACGAACGGCAGCTTCAATCTGTGGAGTGAAGCGATTGAGATGAACATAACAACTGGTATATCCATTGGGGTGAGTGACCAAGATAGCTCGTCCATAGCCATACTTCTCAACGATGGCGCTTGAAATATAGCCATCAGCAATAGAATAGACACCAAGATTTACTTCACGTTCGGTTTTGATATCAATACCTCCGTGGAAGTGGTTAGGTCGAGGCTCTCCAAAGTTGCCCGCCAATTGCACTGGAACGTGAACTGGTGAACCGAAAGGGAGTATGGATAATAAAATATTTAATAACAAGCTCATTGGCTATCAGATTCTTTCTTTTTATAGGTGTGTCTGCTGTCTTCCTCGTGGGAATACTACAGAATCATTTCAGTAATTGCTTGTCTTTGTAGGCTCTGGGCTTACCATCATTGTCGAGGCGTATGGTGATAGTACCTGTTGTCCATTCCGTCATTGGTTCTTCCTCTGTGAATGGATAGGACTTGAGAACAATGCCGTCTTCAATAACGACAATTCCTTGTTCTATAACGCCCATCGCTGTTTCAATGATGTTGGCACCGATACGTCTTATCAACTTTTTCCTGTCGGTCATAACTTATCGGGCTTGGTAGGTATTCCTCGTTCCTTCATTGCGTCAGCAGGTGTTCTTGTCGGTGGTCCTGTAGGCTGATTAGGGTCTGTTGGAGGACTGACAGGTTCACCACCAATCGTTCTGATTGGGTCGGACTCTTTCAAAGAATCAGTTGGTTGTGTTGTCTCCTGTTTCGAACATGCATACGTACAAGATGGATATTATTGAGGATAAGCATCTTGAAAGTAGTTGTAGGCTGTTGTCCCTTCAACATTAGGAAGTAGCCACGAATGTTCTTGATGCGCAAAGAATCCCCAGCATCAATCGTCATCGTATTGTGGGAGTCTGACGTAATATGCTGGTATTGTGTGACGATACTATCATTTGAATAAGTAACAGCCATCATGATAATCGCATCACGCATACCATCTTGAATGATAAACTGTGAATCGAAACTTAGGAGGAGTCGGTCGCCCTTGTGGAAGGCTGTGTCTGCTTTGATTTCAAAGGACTCACGGTCTACTGGAGGATATGGAGAAAGTATTAATGTGCGGTTACCTCGCCAGATATCGGTAGTATCTCCCTTTGAAGTAATATCACCATACTGAGACAACTCACTCTCTGATGCACCTTGCGCACGCGCCTCGTTTTCCAGTCGTTTGCTGAGTTCAACATAGATGTCATGTAGCTTCTCGGTATGTCGCATGTAGTATTGAAGAGACTTATCGAACTTCTCTTCTGATACGTCATACTTCTTCATCACAGCGAGTTTAAAAGCTTGTTGTCTGACATCTGTATAGCCTTCACGATTGGCTATTGCCATGGAGAGGTGGTAATCGTAGAGCATATCCTCCATCTCTGAAGGTTGGATATACTCAGAAGGGATAGAAGGTTTACAGCTTACAACGAAGAATGCAAGCAGTAACCAACAAAGAGTGGCGAAGGAACGAACCAGATATTTACTTCTCATTATCTATCTACTGATTATCAGTAATGTTTTCTTTATCAGCAACCTTCTTGTTCTTAGCTGGTACCCAACCGTTGAAATCCTTTCGAAAAGCAAGGATAATCGTAATGACACCCACAGAGATGCAGGAGTCTGCAAAGTTGAATATTGGTGAGAAGAAGGTGAATGACTCACCACCCCAGAGTGGGAACCAGTCAGGGAATGTGCCGTGGAAGAGTGGGAAATAGAACATATCTACCACCTTACCCATCAGTACAGGCGCATAGCCTTCTCCCCATGAAACGAGGGTGGCTGGTGTGGCTCCTTCTATGTAATAGGGTGTAGAGGCAGTAAAGAGTTGACCATAGAAGAGGGAATCGAAGATATTACCCGCAGCACCTGCAGTTATCATAGACAAGACAACGATATAAGCCATTCTTGCTCCGTGTTTGATACGATTAGAAATGTACCAAATAAGAAGCCAATGGCAACGATACGGAAGATGCTAAGGAAGAGTTTGCTTCCTAATTCCATACCCCATGCCATACCATTGTTCTCGATAAATTGTATCTGGAACCAATCGAAGATATGGATAGATTCGCCTAAATTCATATTAAGCTTGACAACAACCTTGATAATTTGGTCTATCACAATCAATAGAATAATTAGCAAGGTGGCTATCAAGCTTTGTTTTTTCTGTTTACTCATTAGTGATTTATTTGCCATCTTGGATGCTACGCTCAGTGTTGCATGTGGTACTATGCGCAGTCTTTCCTTTGGAATAAGCTCTCCAGTGATACGATCAATGCCGTAAGTCTTATTATTGATTCTGACAAGTGCAGCCTGGAGGGCTTGGATAAACTTCTGCTGACGTTGTGCCATTTGTACCAGTTCTTCCTTAGTTTGGTTTGAACTGCCTTCTTCCAACGCTTTATAGGTTGGTGATGTGTCATTAACGTCGTTTGTATTCTTGTTCATCAGAATCTTCATCGTCTCGTCGTAGTCAGACTTGGCTATCGCCAACTTGTCATTTACTATCGTGCGGAACTCCTCGAGTTCCTCATCGGTATAACGCTTCTTAGTTTCCATAAAGTAAAGAATTGAATTAGGTTGTGAAAGTAATCTGTAATATTTTGAGGTTGTCGAAAGCCTGATAATAGGGACGTGTACGAGACACGTCCACTATTGTTCTTAGCTTATAGGTGCACGACTCGTACACCCCGACTATTTCATTTAGTTCTTTTTGATTTCTATATGGAGGTTGAATTCATCAAACTCAACATTTGCTCCATTGTTCTCTGCAAGTGTAATGTCATTAGCGAGAACCTGTGCTTTAATCAGTTCGCCGAATGACTCTACAGCTGCTGCTGCCTCTACTTGTGGCTCAATAATGACAGAGATGCGGTCGGTAATCTCAAGACCAGTTTCCTTGCGGAGGTTCTGGATACGATTGATTAACTCACGTGCCATACCCTCACGACGGAGTTCTTCTGTCAGTTCAACCTCAAGTGCAACGGTCAAGTTACCCTCGTTGCTAACCAACCAGCCTGGGATATCCTCTGAGATGATTTCTACATCTGCAGCCTCTACCTTGATTGGCTGACCTTCTAACTCGAAGTTGAATTCGCCTGCAGCTTCCAATGCAGCAATCTCTTCCTGTGAAAGTGCATCCATACGGGATGCTACCTGCTTCATCAACTTGCCGAACTTCTTACCCATGACGCGGAAGTTACACTTCACCTTCTTTACAAGGATGCCCTGACCCTCAACGAAAGTAAGGTCTTTAACGTTCACCTCATGCTTGATAAGGTCTGCAACGGCTTCGATATGTTTCTTCTGAGTTGCGTCGATAGCAGGAACCATAATCTGTGCCAATGGCTGGCGTACCTTAATATTCACCTTACGACGCAAAGCAAGAACCATAGAGGTAATGCGCTGTGCCATATCCATGCGTGCCTCAAGGTCAGCATCAATAACAGATTCGTCTGCTACTGGCCAGCGATCCAAGTGGATGCTTTCCGAGTTACCACCTAAGTCTGAATAGAGTTGGTCAGCATAGAATGGAGCAAATGGAGCCAACAGACGTGCAACGGTCATCAAACAAGTGTACAATGTGTCGTATGCACTCTTCTTGTCAGCACTCATTTCCTTGCCCCAGAAACGTTTACGGTTCAGACGAACGTACCAGTTACTGAGGTCGTTGTTCACGAATGAGTCGATCAGACGGCCTGCACGTGTTGGATCGAAGTCCTCTAACTCTGCAGTCACACCCTTGATGAGGGAGTTGAGTTTAGAGATAATCCAACGGTCAATCTCTGGTGCATCTGCCTTCACTGCCTCACATGTTGAGGCATCATAGCCGTCAACATTAGCATAAAGAGCAAAGAAACTATACGTATTATATAAGGTACCGAAGAACTTACGGCGACACTCGTCAACACCTTCTGGGTCGAACTTCAAGTTATCCCATGGTTCGCTGTTCGTCATCATATAGAAACGTACAGGGTCGGCACCATACTTATTCATCATTTCAAATGGGTTGGTAACGTTACCCACGTGCTTACTCATCTTGTTACCCTTTGCATCGAGTACAAGACCTGTTGAAATCACGTTCTTAAAGGCAACTGAGTCAAACACCATTGTCGCAATTGCATGGAGTGTGAAGAACCAACCACGCGTCTGGTCAACACCCTCGTTAATGAAGTCTGCAGGGAAGAATGCCGGTGGAACAGCTATACCCTCATAGCATGAGTGTACCAACTGGTCACGATATTCAGCCTCAGTCTTACCCGTAGCCTTCAAACCTTCTGTATTAATCTCACCTTCAAATGGATAATGGAGCTGCGCATATGGCATAGAACCACTATCGAACCAAACGTCAATAAGGTCTGACTCACGATGCATTGGTTTTCCTTCATCATTTACGAGAACGATATCGTCAACGTATGGACGGTGAAGATCAATCTTATCATAGTTCTCTTGGCTGAAGTCACCAACAACGAAGCCCGCTTCCTTCAGTGGATTTTTCTCCATGATACCTGCAGCAACAGACTTCTCAATCTCGTTGTAAAGCTCCTCAACAGAACCAATACACTTCTCGCCGCGGTTCTCATCACGCCAGATAGGCAATGGAGTTCCCCAGAAACGTGAACGGCTGAGGTTCCAGTCATTCAAGTTCTCAAGCCAGTTACCGAATCGACCAGTACCAGTTGATTCTGGTTGCCAACGGATAGTCTTGTTTAACTCTACCATACGCTCCTTCTTAGCAGTGTCCTTGATGAACCAACTGTCGAGAGGGTAGTAGAGGATAGGTTTGTCTGTACGCCAGCAGTGAGGATAGTTATGTACGTGCTTCTGAATATTGAAAGCTGTACCTTCCTGCTTCATCTCCATGCAGAGAATGATGTTTAGGTCTTCTTCCTTCTCAGAAGCCTTCTTATCCCACACGCCATCAGGGTTGAAGCGTGGATCGTAAGAGTTCTTTACATAGTCGCCAGCGTGGTGACCATATGCTTTCTCATCAACACAAGCCTTAACGAAGTTCTTGTCTAACTCATCGATAGTAAAGTATTTACCCTGCAGGTCAACCATTGGACGAGTCTGTCCCTTCTTTGAAATCAGATAGAGAGCAGGGATATTAGCATCCTTTGCCACCTTAGCATCGTCGGCACCGAAGGTAGGAGCGATGTGTACGATACCTGTACCATCTTCTGTTGTCACATAGTCACCAAGGATGATACGGAAAGCCTCACTCTCCATCTCCACAAACTTATCACGACCATCTTCGCTTGCAAACACCTTCTCTGGGTGAACTGCAGCATAGTCGTTCACAAACTTTGGTGCAAAGTCACCTGTCTGCTCAACAGGTTTTACCCAAGGCATCAATTGCTGATAGTGTAAGCCTTCAAGTTCTGTACCCATCACACGACCTACGATACGATAAGGAACATACTTGTCACCACGATCGTAGGTTGGTAATTCGCCACCATCGGTAATCTCACCTTCTGACTTCAGATAGGCTGCTACACGACTTGCAGCCATAACGAGTGTCAACTTCTCGGCATCGTATGGGTTATAGGTCTCAACAATAACGTATTCAATCTTCGGACCAACACAAAGTGCAACGTTTGAAGGCAATGTCCAAGGTGTGGTTGTCCATGCAACAAAGCAAGGCTTACCCCATGTCTCCTTAGGTAAATTAGCCTTTTCTGCCAATGCTTTCCAGTCCTCTGTAGGGATCGCAAACTGTGCTGTGACGGTAGTGTCCTTTACATCACGATAGCAACCTGGCTGGTTCAACTCATGACTTGACAAACCTGTACCTGCACCTGGTGAATAAGGCTGAATGGTATAGCCCTTATACAGCAAGCCCTTGTTATAGAGTTGTTTGAGAAGCCACCACAATGTCTCGATATATTTGTTATCGTAAGTAATGTATGGATGCTCCATATCAACGAAGTAACCCATCTCCTCTGTCAACTGCTTCCATTCAGCAGTAAACTTCATTACATTCTCACGACACTTATGGTTGTATTCCTCTGTTGAGATATATTTGTCAGATGCGTGGTTGTCGATATCTTTCTTCGTAATACCCAACTCTTTTTCTACGCCCAACTCTACAGGCAATCCATGAGTATCCCAACCCGCCTTACGATGCACTTGGAAACCTTGCATAGTCTTGTAGCGGTTGAAAGTATCCTTAATTGCACGTGCCAATACGTGGTGAATACCAGGATGTCCATTAGCTGATGGAGGTCCCTCGAAGAAGATGAACTGTGGGTCGCCCTCACGCTCATCAATACTCTTATGGAAGATATCTTTCTTCTCCCACTCTTTCAATACTTCCTGATTTGTGCTAACAAGGTCAAGTCCCTTGTGCTCGGCGAATTTCTTTGCCATACTATCTAATTGTTTTGCTTATTTTCTAAATACCTGCAAAGATACAAATAACAACTGAAACTACCAAACTTTTTATTATATGAAAGACAATGCACTTTCTTTCATGCAAAGTATTATTAGTTGGTATCTTTCTTATGGCATTATATCTCATATCGTAAGGATAATTTCTTATAAGGTCAACAAACTCTAATTTTATATTAATGTGTAGTACATTATTATAATATAGTAGATAAGTATGTGTGCTGTTTGCATATATGTTTTATGGACAATTATGGCTTTTTGTTATAGTTCTTAATAGGTTTTAATAAAAAAATATTGGAAAAAAAGTTTCAATATTATGATATTAATTGTTATCTTTGCACTCAAGAAAGAGAGTTAAGGGTGTAATTATATATCAAATGAAGCATATATCTTCTGTTTGATAGAAAAAAATATACTGGATATAAAGGAATTATATAAGTATTTGTTTTCTTTAATCACCTGTTTGTTATTGGACTATTTGATAGAAAGATACAAGTTTCTCTTTGACACGAACTAAAAAGAACGAATAACAAATATATAACTAAATATTAACTTATTATAAACGAAACTTATATTATGAGTAGAAAATCAGGAGTGTTTTTAATGCTTGTTCTGACAGTTTTGTTGTCTTCCATTTCTATAAATGTAAAGGCACAAGGTCAGGATGCTAATTTCCATTGGATTGGTAATGATATCTCAACGGTCATTGGGAATTCAAATGCAGACATGAACAAAGTTTATTTGTACAATGTCGGTACTGGTAAGTATTTGAATGTAGGTGATGTTTGGGGTACCTCTATTAATGCCTACAATGTTGGTTTGGAGTTGACATTGAACAGTGTGGGACCTGATACCTATACTATTCAGGGTGCGTTGACAACTACAGATGGAAAGTTTTTGGGTTTCCCTTATGTTACAGCGAAAAATAAGAATTCTGATAAGCAGCCAAGTTGGGACCGTGTATTCTGTGATCGTAAGCCGGATAATGCAAATGTAAAATGGATTATCAAACAGGCAAGTAGTTATAGTCCAACAAATAAGACTTATACACTGTGCTGTGATAATAGTACTGTTCCAACTGGGTATGTACTGCCTGAAATTGTAGAGGGTGAACGTTATCTTGTTGTAAAGTCTGGTGCTTCAAGTTCTAATCGTATTTCGTATGACTATCCTACAGAAGATCCTTCAGCTGTTGGTAATAAAAATGGCGAGTGGAAACTTGTAACACTTTATGATTTAAAAAATGCCTTTAAAGATAAGTTTGCTTCTGCTGAGGCTCCAGCTGATGCAACCTTCTTGATGGCAGACCCTGATTTCACAAGAAGTCACAGTGATATAGATAAATGGGTTGTATCAGGTTTTCTTTTTTCTAAAACTGCTACGAGTCACAGTTTCAGTCAAGAACAGTCATATACTTACTATGTAGGTATGGGACAAGAGCCTAATAATAATAGCAAGTATCAAAGATCTTATGGTAGCTATTGGAATGCTTCAATTAGAAATCTTGGTAATAATACGAATGCAAATGGTACTGTCAGTCAGGAAGTAACTACTCTTAAGAAGGGTTGGTATAAGGTCTCATGTGATGGCTTCTTTAGCCCTGGTCCAGGAAGCGGTATGAAAGCAAGTCTGTTTGCTAATGTTGATGGCATAACAGATGGTCGTTCAAATGTTTCTGCTATGTTAAATGTTTTTGGTAAAGAATTTACATATGACCAAACTACCTTGACAAAGCTCTATAAAGAAACTGATGCTGATGCTGGGACAGAAAGTCCATACGTAGAGGCAGCTAAGCTTTTTGAAACGGGTGTATATAACAACTCTATCCTTGTTTATGTGCCAGCTGATGGTGCTAAGTTAAATGTTGGTATTAAGGTTGAGGGTTCTGATAAGCCACTTGACTGGACTGTTTTCGACAACTTCCAGTTGAAGTATTGTGGTGATAACGATATGATTTGGATGAGGATGCAACTTCACTTTCGTATCTGTCTAAGCAGAATTTAAATCCTAATAGTGCCTATACGCTTATCTTGAAGCGTACATTGAAGCCTGGTCAGTGGGCATCTATTACACTTCCTGTAAGTCTTACTGCTGCTCAGTTTAAGACAGCTTTCGGTGACCAAGCTAAGTTATCAACTTTTGTCGGTCAAGATCCTGCACTTGTATCACGTCTTAAGTTTGCATCAGTAGACCTTTCTAAGGATAATGACGTTGTTTTGGAGGCTAATAAACTCTACATTATGAAGGCTGTGCGTGGGGCTACTGTAGAAAATGGTGAATATGAAAAGACGCTGAGTGATAACTCTAAATATAAGGTTAATGCACCTTATTATGTTATTAATAATGTTGTGTTGCCTAATGTTCCAAGCCCTACTTTCAAAGAAAATGCTAAGTCAACAACCACAACTTCTAATGATATTCAGTTCTGCGGTACACATATTTGGCAAAATACCCCATTTATACCAGCTCAATCTTATGTCTTAAGCGGAAAAAATGGACAATGGTATCACACGGCTTCTAAACTCCCAATTAAGGGTTTCAGATGTTGGGTTGCCACTAATGTAAATAGTACTACTCCTGCAAAGGCTCTTACTTTTGTTGTTGATGGTGAGGACATTGGTGGTAGTGTTAATGGTATTGAGGGATTGGAAGTTGCTACTGAGCATATCTCTACTAAGACTCCAGTTTACAACCTCCAGGGACAGAAGGTTGCAGAGAATGATTCTCAGTTGAATACATTGCCTGCAGGCATTTACATTGTAAATAATAAAAAGGTATTCGTTAAGTAAGAAAAGTCATGAATAAAGAATATATTAAGCCTACAATATCTATAAGTTCTGTTTTTATAGAACAAACATGTTTGGCAGTTTTCTCGCAAGTAGATAATGATGGTGATGGTATTACAGATCAGAGACCTATCCATGAAGGTGATCCTGAGGATGGAGATGTTGGTGCTAAGCCTGAAATTCCACTCTGGGAAGTATTCCAGTCTAATGTGTGGGATGACTAATATTTAAGTGATACGACAGCATTAAGAGAATGTCTGATAAGATAATTTCTTAGGTGTGCTGTTGCTTTTAACCACTGAGAAGGCAAGAGGCGATATCAAGTTTATTTTGATATTGCCTCTTTTCTTTTGCTCTTACTGCTAAATTTTAAGACAAATAAGTTAGGAAGGATGGAGTAGAGTATTTTCTTTTCCTCATATAAGATTCTTGAATTGTAAAGAAAAAATCATATCTTTGATTTTTATTGATGCTTAATTGGAGGTGAATTAACGCCCTTTAAGCTTCTAAAAGATGCCCTTTAAGACCCTTACTAACGCCCTTTTGAAGTCTTATTAAGCACCTTTTACTATGCTGTTTTGGAACTGTTTGATTTAGTGATAGTTACAACTGCATTCGAACGGCTCTTTTTTTGAGTAAAAAGGTGTGCTTTCGAGAGGGTTTTTGTATAGTTTTTTCAGCGTCTTTCGTTGTCAGTCGAGACCTCTTGAAACAAATAACGGATGCACAATTGTGCATCCGTATTGAAGCTTTCTGAGACCTATAATAAAGTCACAGTTTATGTTTCTTTATTTGTCTTCATTGAACTTGTGGTGAAACTTTGTTGATAGAGCCTTGCTTTAGGCTATCTTTTCTTTGTTGCTATAGCCACAAGTAATGTTGATAAATCTTTATAATTAATGCTTCTATATATGCTTTTGTATTATAAATGGGTATGGATAGCCTTGTCATTTCTTCTATGACTCAGCCCCACTTGCCAATCTTATTCATGGTCTTACCATTGGTTACACTACGCTTAGTGTATTTTGAGACGGGGACTTTAGTTCAGTTCCTCTTTCTCGTTCATTGCCTCAAGGCAGTGAGGACAGATACCTTTGTAGTAAAGCTGTGTGTCATCAATTCTAAAACCCTTGCCAATTTCGCCAGTATAGCGTGGCATTTCCATAGCCTCAAAGTCATAAACCTTCTCGCAACGCTTGCAGAAGAAGTGTGCATGTGGCTCGGTAATACCGTCGTAGCATACGCGATGATCATCAATGGTAATCATTGATGCAGCTCCGTACTCTGACAACATTCTCAATGTGTTATAAACTGTTGTACGGCTCACCGTTGGAAGTTGTTTCTTCAATGCAAGGAAAACCTCCTCCACTGTAGGGTGGGTGTGGTGAGTAGCGAGATACTTCATGATTGCTACACGCTGTATAGATGGGCGAATACCTAATGCTATTAATTTGTTATATACTGAATCCACTGTTGTCTACCTTTTTATCAATTTATACTAAATATATTTCCACTAATCATAATAAATCACCCGAATTAAAACGAATGATTGATAGAATATCACTGCAAAGGTACGAATTTTGTGAAAAACTGACAAATATTATGTTGGAAAAACTACAGATATTGTAGGAGTAGACAAGTGAACAAGTAGACGAGTGAACGAGTTGCTTGTGAGAGAGACAGGGTAACATAGTATTTTGATAAGAGAACGGTTTGCTCAGAGAAAGACACAGTAACACAGGAACGAGGAGGAGTAATAACATAACAAGTAACTTATCCACTTCTTAATTTGTAAGCAATAAAAAGTGTTCTTATGTTACTTTGTCGTCTTTACAAGTAATTTTTTCACTTGTTAACTTGTATGCAATATAAGTGTTCTTATGTTACTTTGTCTTCTTTACAAGCAACTCGTTCCTTTGTCATCTTTTCACTTGTGTGCTTTGTAGGAACGGATAAAAGTATTACTTTTGTATTTGATAAATGTTTAAAGTGTATATATAAAGATGATTTAGGATGAAAGAAGTTAGTTACAAGGATTTAAAGTTTAATCCGTTCAACCTTTTAGGAAAGGAATGGATGTTGTTATCTGCTGGTAATGAGCAGGATGGGTGTAACACGATGACAATTAGTTGGGGACATATTGGCTGTATGTGGGGCCATAACGACCCAACAGTTGTTGTCTATATACGTGCCAGTCGCTATACAAAGACCTTTGTTGATAAGGAAGATTACTTTACGCTTTGCGTGATGGATGCCTCTTTTAAGAAGCAAATGGCTTATCTTGGTTCTGTTTCAGGACGTGATGAGAATAAGATAGAGAAGGCTGGATTGACAAAGGTTTTTTTGCTGATAATAGTGTTTATTTTAAGGAGGCTAAGTTAGTTCTTGTTTGTAAGAAAGAGTATGCTGCAGACCTAAAGGAAAGTAGTTTTATTGATAAGGAGATTTTTGAACAGGCTTATCCTAATGGCGACCTTCATACGATGTATGTTGGTAAGATTGAAAAAATACTCGTTCGTGACGATGAGTATCTTGGTTAGTAAATAAGTGAACAAGTAGACAAGTTTACCAGTTGCTTGTAATAAAAGATGAATTGTAAGAGGCAAAAGGTTTATAAGGGAATGAAAATAGGGTATATCCTTGCGTTTCTATTGTTTCTTGTGGCTTGCAAACCTTATGCTGATTATAAGGAAAGAGGACATTGGAAGCAACTGAAAGAAAACGAACGTATAGGTTTTTATTGGCGGCATAATGATAAAATCTATGCCGCCTTAGGCGATTCTGCCGTCCTTATCAAGTATGTTAAGCCTATGGAAGATGTCGATATAACGACCTTCTATGTGAATAAAGAAACTACCAATGGGATGGAGAATTATGCTAAGGATAAGAAGAATGTTTATTATCCTTTGCATGCAATATGCGTTGATGCTGACAGCTATGGTTATGAGTATGCTACAGAGCTTATTGTCAAGGGTGCCTTTCCCTCTTCTTTTAGATATGTCGGGGATGGGAAAGGAACTGATGGGTATACGATGTATAGATATGGTAGGCGAGAAGACAAGTGAAGGAGTAGACAAGTTAACCAGTTGCTTGTAATAAAAGATGGTGTATCATGGTAATAGACATAGTAACAAAGGTAACGTGATAATTTAATAAGTAACTTGTTCACGTCCTTTGTTATTATGTCTTTTTTATCTTTTACACAAGCAACTGGTTCACCTATCTACTTGTTTACTTTGTTATTTTGTCTTTTTTATACAGTAAACTTGTTCACTTCTTCGTTATTCTGTCCTTAATAGGATAGGTGTTGAGGCTCCGCACATCATGTGCTAAGGGTAAACACCGATGGTGTTGAGGCCGAATAGCCTTGTAATATCAACGATTGATTTGGATTAAAGCACTATAATGAATATGTATCTTTCAGATGATTAAAGGTTGTGTTCTTCTTTGTATTTATATAAAAGAAAAGGGAATGTACTGTAACATCCCCTTTTTTATAATCGTTTATCTCTTATTATTTTTCAAGATTCGCTGTGCACAGTCTGCTAATACAACAACGGCACCTGCTAAAATACATACGTCCTTGATGACAAGTCGACCTGCACCAGTTAGTAGCGGAATCCATGTTCACCACTACCTAAGTCTGGAACCCAAACTTCAGGTGTCGTGACAAGGAAGGATAGCGTTCCGAATGTCATGATAATGACCAGTCCAGAGCCTACAAAACCAACCTTTGGGAACCAAATACCCAATAATGTCAAGATACCAAATGACATGATTGCAATACCCAAGCCGTGTGAGAATGTATAAGTGTTGTTTGCCTCATGCCAGTCATGCTTAACCTTATCAAACTCACCCTCTTTGAGTTTATAATCCTTATATTCAGGTGCTTGCTTTGTATAGAAGAAGCTCATAAACGGACTGTTAGCAACGAAAGGTACAATACCCTCTGCCTCATAGTTCCAGAACTTCAAACCACCAATCCATACGAAGATGATAAAGATGGCTATACGTATCAAATGAATACCTGTACCCTTCAGCGATGCTGCGGTATTAAGAACGAAATCTAATAATAATTTTACTTTATTCATAATCTGTTTTTTATTGACTTTATGTCTTGATTTTATACTTTGTGCTTGTGGAATTATCCCGCAATTTATAGATTAAGTTTGGTCTTATCCTATTTCTTTAATCTATTTTTATTCCTATTATTTGGATTTGTCGGCAAAGATATATATTAATCTTCAAACCACAAAGAAATATATTGTATTTATTTCAAATAATGCTTCAAAAAGACCTATTTATCTGAAAAAAATACCATGTTTGTGGTAGAGTCTAAAAGCGTTGTATAGGGAAATAACAGGTACGTTACAGCATTATTTAAAATGATGTAATTTGTAAAGTAATTCATAAGAGTGCTGAAGACTATTTGCAATACATGAATATGGCAAATACTAAAACTCTCCAGTACACTCCAAGTTACTACGGATAAATTCCAACCCTACGCCTTTTTACCAGACACAAGGGTGAAGATGATGAGGATGCCGATGACGAAAATGAAGAGGAAGGAGCCTAATGCACCGGCATAGATTCTACCTGTGTGTACCTCTAAGGAAAGACTCCAAAGCGACATGGGCTTATCTTTCAATTCTTCTGGCTGTTTTGCGAAGGATGAACCTTGGAAATAGGTGGCTATACATTCCTTGTTTGTGAAATCAGAACTATAGCCAGAGATTGTCTGTTCGTCTGGTGCTGTACCCGGTATACCAGGAGTAGAGACCATAGCATCATTGTAGTAAAGTACGACATTATTCTTACGATCCCAGTAGAACAGGCCATCGAAGGAGCCTACTATCCATGATTTGTTGTTTGCATATTGCCAAACGTTTTGCCCCATAACACTCACTGGGGGTGCTGTGGTGATAGGTGTTGGCTTGGAAGAGAGATTCTTAAGCGAGTAGAAACCTTCCGAAGTCGAGATGAGCCAGTCGTGAGCTTGCTCATCATATCGAATCATTCTCAATTTATCATTCCAAGGATTATCATTGTCTAAAGTTGTGCCAGGCAATGGTTTCGTACTGTTCGTGGCGAGGAGAATCATCAGTGGAGGACGTAATGCCCATCCTGTTATTGCGATAAATAGCGTCAAGGCGAATGTGTAATGCCCAATCTTTGTATGCCAAACGACCATTGATACTGTTTTGCGACGAATCCAATACCATATACCTGTCACACAAAGGATAATTAAGACGATTCCAATTCCGTCTACAATGAGCTTTCCTACGGTTCCAAATAGTGCACCACTATGCAATAACCATATTTGACGGAACAGTGATACCTTCCCTCATTGCCCTCACCAGCTTGTAGTGTCAGACAAGTAAACTTCTTATAAGGGGCTGTAGCATAGTAGAGGTGAGAACGAGAAAGAACGATGAGCGTATCACCATGGGTGGTGATATCTGTCAATAGTTCGTCATTCTCTTCCTTTGGTAAGTCTACTTTTTGCCAAGATGCGTTCTTTCCCAGTTTATATAAGTCCATGACGCTAACCGCAAAGAGGTCATTTTGTGGGGTCTTAGCCATTCCTCGCATCTGTCGATAGTCTGCACCAGCAGGAAGACCTTGGTTATATTCGGTGAAGTGAGAAGCAGTTGTATCAGTTTGAATGACACCCGCAGCGCCATATATGAACACTTTATCTTTGTTTTTATTATCTTTGTAGCGTAATGTTCCACGTAGTAATCCGTTGTTCCATTGGTTGAATTCATACTGACCGGGCAATATTCCACGGCTTACATTAATATCAGAAAAGAGTTGACGATGATTGAGGACAATACCTGAAAGGCAGAACATTACTAAGAAGAATGTTATGATGATGCCAATCCACTTATGGTTTTTAACCCATGTCTTACGTTTCATATTTTGTTGTTTGTGTTATGTTGTTTTTAACTCAGTTTTAAAATGCTGTACAAACTTACACAAAAAAACTGTATTTCGGGGCTTTTTGAGCTATATTTTTAGTTCTTCCAGAAGTTGGAGTAGTAAAGTGGAGCTATTACGTAATTAGTCACACGGAGAAATAGAGCGGAAGGATCTAAACTCAAAATCATGGAGTTGGTGATGGCTTAAAGAGAGACAGAGGTGATGCGTACAGATTCTTGATACCTTATAGAAATTCATGCTTTGTACATAAAAACTCGCAAATAACCTCCGTTGTTTCAAGCATCGACGTTGCTTCAGTAACTTCTATCGCTTTGTTTTAATAATTCTCAGCTATCTCCTTTTCTCTGTGTGATATTTGTTAAGATTCTAAATGCAAAAGAAAACCTAACCATTTCAAGTTTTCGAGTATCCCTCTTTGTGGCGTAATGGACATTTGGTAGGCTGAAAACCTCTCGGGTTTTAGTAATGGACATTTGGTAGGCTGGTTATTCCAGCCTACTTTTTGTATTTATGAATCCATCTATAAACTTCTTCTTGTTAGCTTCATTCAATCCATTATGATTATGTAGTGCTCTTTTAAGTTGTGAGTTAAATCCTTCCAACAGGTTTGTTGTATTAGGTATTTGCATATCCGGATACTCCTCACACGTATAGATCCATGGCAGATGTGTCTTAATAGAACGTCTTGCCGTTCTCAGCCTTCTGTGTGTATAAGTTGTCTTGCCCGAGATTAGGAGAGTTCGTTCGTTTAGGAACTCTTTCCATTTATCACACCATTTATCAAAAGCGGTTATAAACTCTTCTTTTCTCATAGAGAACATCCTTCTCATTAATGCCAACAGTTCAACGCCTGCAGGCAAATGTGGGTTGTTAGTAAGGAGTCTTCTAACTATCTGAAATTGGTGAAATTGACACATTTGTACGGGACAGAAACTTATAGCTTGTAAAAGTCCTACATGCCCATCACACACCACTGCTTTTATCATAGTTCCACGCTCCGTAATATACCGAAGTCCATCAAGATAATCTCTGTTAGTTTCGTTTTTGACAAACTTGCGATAGAGTATTTTGCCTGATGAAGCATCCTGAAACAGCATCACACCAAATGTCTTGGAAAAGTATGTTGTATCCAATATTATTACTGCAGATTTGGGGTAAGTAGCAGTAAAGCTATCTACTACTAAGCTCAACCTACGTCGTATGGTTCGTTCTGAACATTTATAAAGAGTGGATAGATCAGATATCGTTCGATTTGCCGTCAGATAGTCGTTCCATAGAGAAATATTATTTATACGCAGACCACCTTGAAATTGTCTACCACAATCCTTGCAGGAATACATCTGAACAGAACGTCGATGCCCATTCTTTTTAACATTTGAGCTATTACAGAAGATACAGTTTTTTTATTCATAGATTTTCAAATGCTGCAAAGGTAGTAAATAAAAAGAATTCCGAGAGGTTTTTCAGCCTACCAAATGTCCATTACGCCCTCTTTGTCCTAATTTTTTTCATATACTGATTTTGTAAAGACCATAAAATGGCTTGCAATTAACGCCCTTTAGGCTTCTAAAAGATGCTCTTTAAGCCTCTTACTAACGCCCTTTTGAAGCCTTATTAAGCACCTTTTGAAATCTTAATTTGCAACTACTTGATAGCAAATAACTTGCAAAGGTGATGAAATAAGTCACTTTTAATCCATTTTCCTACCTTTTCTTTAATCTTTTTGTCAATATATTTCTTTACCTTTTTAGGCTAAAAAAATGTTGCCTACAGGGTGTTTTCGGGTGTTACTTTTTAACTTCGTCTGCTTTGTTTCTTCGTGTGATTTATTATGTAATAGGGGTTTACTTTATCACTCCTTATCTTGAAGAACAAAAAAAGAAACCCCAATTAACAGAGCTTTATATAAGTTCAAGCTACTATTAATTGGGGTGTATATTATAAGTTTGAGTTTGTTATGTCTTACTTTCTTGTAACACGAACATATCTCATAACCTTCTTAACGACTACTCTTCTCAAGTCGCTGTCATTGAATTTGGTCTGAGTTAGCTCAAACTCATTGTTGTTCAAGAATCTAATTTGGAGGTTCTTGCGCATCTTACCGTCTATCTTCATACGCGAGTTCGGGATAAGAAAAGGCTTGTAAAAGTTGGTAATCTCGTCAAAAATTCGTATCTTTATAGGTGATAATCAATAGATTACAAATTTTTGAACGATGATTACCAAGGACAAAGTTACTGAAATTTTCTGTATAATCGACGAGTTTGATAAGAATTTGAGTGCCGAATTTGCGAAAAACCTGCGTCTACCGTCTCATAACAGTGACGGCAAACGCTACCGAAACCGCAAGGGCAGGCTCTCAGAAAGTGAGATTATGACCATTTTGGTATGCTATCATTTCGGCGCATATCGCAATTTCAAGGAGTATTATTTGAATTGGGTCAAAGGGGTGATGCGTCAGGATTTTCCCGATGCGGTTTCCTATAACCGCTTCGTTGAACTCATGCCAAGAGTGTTCTTTAAGATGATGCTGTTCATGAAGCTCTATGCCTTCGGCAAGTGTACGGGTATAACATTCGTTGATAGCACAATGATACCCGTGTGTCACAATGTACGACGATATTACAACAAAGTCTTTGCCGGCCTTGCCAAGGACGGAAAGGGCACCATGGGCTGGTGCCATGGATTTAAAGCTGCACCTGCTATGCAATGATTCTGGTGAAGTGATAACGTTCTGTCTTACAGGAGCAAATGTGGATGACAGGGATAGCAGGGTGTGGACGGTGTTTGCAAAGGTCTTGTTTGGGAAGGTCTTCGCTGATAGAGGATATATCAAGCAGGAACTCTTTGAGAGCCTGTTCGGTCAAGGTATCCAACTCGTTCATGGGCTCAAGGCTAAGATGAAGAACAAATTGATGCCTATGTGGGACAAGATCATGCTGAGGAAAAGATACATCATCGAGTGCATTAACGAACTGCTCAAGAACAAGGCCAACCTTGTTCACTCAAGACACCGCTCGATACACAACTTTATCATGAACTTGTGTTCTGCCCTTACAGCATACTGCTTCTTTGATAACAAGCCAGAGGCACTGCCGGTGTATGTGGAAAAAACAAGGCAGTTGGAACTTTTTTCATGCTAAACTTATCCCGAACTCAAGTATCTTCATAAAGAAACCATCACGGCGGAAACCATAAACACCGATATCGTCATCACGCTTCCATCTGCCATTGTCTTCTCTTTCTATAACGCTCATGGTTCCATCATGGTAGAAATCGAAACGGTGCAACTCATCATCAAGGTCGTTATCATCGTGACCAACAAGCGTACGAAGATTAACAGGCTCACCTGTAGCGAAGTCAACAGGGAGGAACTTATAGTCATCGTATCTGTCAATCGTGAAACCTACCTTATATTCCTTATGTGTTCTTGGATTGCGCACAATGGCATAGCTACCCTTGTTTGTAAGCTCCCAAGTACCCACAATCTTTGAGTTGGTTGTAGGTGCAGCAGCTACTACGTTGTTATTATCCTTTACTTCATTGTTTGCAGCGTATGAACTGGAAAATGTAAACAGTCCACCTAATACTAAGCCAGCGCATAAAGCGTGGTTAGAAAATAAGTTTTTCTTCATTGTTATATATTCATTTTTGGATTAATATGTTGCAAATATACGTAAAGAAATTATAATAGCAGGGAAGTGTTTATACTGCTTTAAATGATTTTATAGAATTCATTAACAGACTGCCTCTTAATTAACAGATTTGTTCAAATAGAAACAAAATCTGTTAACTGAGTGCAAAGGGGATGTGATAGCTTCCTATTTCGCAGGTTTATTGCCCATTGTGAAGTCGATTATAGGACCTGATAACAGCTGTTCATGCTCAAGATAATAATGTGGATAAGGCTGTCCATTCATTGTAATATGCTGAATGAAACGATTGTCTTTGTTGTTCTTTCAGCCCGAATTGTGACAGTCTTGCCATTCTCCAACTGTATCTTGACTTTACGGAAGTAGGGGGTACCAATCATATATTGTGTACTGCCAGGACAAACAGGATAGAAGCCGAGAGCAGAGAATACATACCAAGCTGATGTCTGACCATTATCTTCGTCGCCACAATAGCCATCAGGCTGCGCAGTATAGAGTCGGTCCATCACCTCACGCACCCAATACTGCGCCTTCCAAGGCTGTCCGCTGTAGTCATAGAGGTAAATCATGTGCTGGATAGGTTGGTTTCCATGTGCGTAATTACCCATGTTCATGATTTGCATTTCACGTATTTCGTGAATTGTAAAGCCGTAATAGCTATCGTCAAAGGTAGGTGGGAGTTGGAAGACACTGTCTAACATTGCGTTAAACTTGTCGTATCCTCCCATCAACTTTGCCAATCCTGCAGGGTCATGGAATACGCTCCACGTATAATGCCAGCTATTTCCTTCCGTGAAGGCATCACCCCATTTGAAAGGATTAAATGGCGACTGGAAACTGCCATCTTCGTTACGTCCACGCATAAGACCCGTTTCCTTGTCGAAAACCTTCTGATAGTTCATTGCTCGGAGTTTGAAAGGTTTGAGCTCTTTAGCACTCTTTCCGAGTTTTAATCCTAACTGATAGATACACCAATCATCGTAAGCATACTCTAATGTGCGAGCAACACTCTCGTTGATTCCCACGTTATAAGGTACGTAACCTAAGCGATTATAATAGTCAAAGCCTTTACGTCCAGTAGAACTAACGGTTGGGTGAACAGCATTTGCACCATGCACAACAGCTTCCCAAAGTGTTTCTATATCGTAGCCACGCAATCCCTTGATGTAAGCATCAGCAACGACTGAAGCCGAGTTGTTGCCCACCATACAATCACGATGCCCCGGACTTGCCCACTCTGGAAGGAATCCACTCTCCTTATAGGCATTGACTAAGCCTGCTTGCATCTTCTCATTCATTGATGGATAGACAAGGTTGAGCAATGGAAAGAGCGAACGGAAGGTGTCCCAGAAACCTGTGTCAGTAAAGAGATAGCCCGATAGTACTTTGCCATTATAAGGACTATAATGGATAGGATTACCCTGTTCGTCAAACTCATAGAACGAACGTGGGAAAAGTACTGAGCGATAGAGGCAACTATAGAAAGTGCGAAGATGGTCGATATTATCGTCTTCCACTTCGATACGTCCTAAGATATTGTTCCATTCTTTCTACCTTCTGACTTCACCTCGTCGAATGTCTTGCCCTCAACTTCTTTGAGATTGCGCTGTGCTTGTTCGTCACTAATAAATGATGAGGCTACCTGTATATTAACTTGTTCGCCTCGTTTGGTGCGGAATCCGACAACAGCCATGGCGTGATTGCTGGTTGCAGAAGTCTTGCCCTCTGATAGTTTCCCATCTTCGATACTGCCAACGAAAGAGAAATCATGGTCGAAACGCAGCACAAAATAGTTCTTGAAGTTTGCTGGTACACCTCCGCTATTCTTGGTTGTATAGCCTATGATAGTACGTTTGTCAGTCATAATCGTTACGGAAGGACCCTTGTCAAAGGCATCTACAACGAAATAAGCTTCTTCTGTTTGTGGATAGGTGATGCGCATTGCAGCTGCACGACTGGTAGGACTAATCTCTGCAGTGACGTCGTGGTCAGCTAAATAAACCTTATAATAATAAGGAGTAGCAGTCTCAGCTTTGTGTGAGAACCAGCTGGCACGCCCTTCCTCGTCAAAGAGTTTCTTACCCACGACGGGCATGACAGAGAACTGTCCGTAGTCGTTAATCCATGGACTTGGTTGATGTGTTTGCTTGATTCCGCGAATCTTATCGGCTCCGTAGGTGTAAGTCCAGCCGTCTCCCATCTTTCCTGTCTGTGGAGTCCAGAAGTTCATGCCCCATGGTAGGGCAATAGCGGGGTAAGTGTTACCCGTTGAAAGTTCTGGTTTTGAGGCTGAACCCACTAAAGTACTTACGTAATCAACAGGGTTGTTTACTGTGATAGCATATAGATGAGCTATAAATGTCAGTAATAAGAAAACAAGAAAAAGGCTTCTTTTCATCTTTTGATAAGGTGATTTATTTGTATATTTAGGTTAAGAGTTAGCCTGATAGTTAGGCTTAGCTAATGATAGGAAGTAGTAAAGGATTTCTATCGAGGACCGATAGAACGGACGTACTTATTTTGTAGCTGACTTCCAAACCCATAATTCGCCCATTTGGAAGCGAACTAATAGCTTTGAGCCTGCGTCCGTTAGCATAATACCTTTAGTTCCTGGCTGTAATAGGAATACCTCTCCATTATTCAGTTGTTTAATGATGGTAGAATCCTTCTTGCTTATCTCGTTAGGAGGGGGCAGTAGGTCAAGGTTGTCCATGTTGACAACTCCCAAACAAGGAATCGTCAGTGTAACCTCGTTTACTCTGTTACTGATGAAGCCAGCATCCCTTTTGTTTGCATTCTTAACAGCCTGATCGCCTTTGTCAGTTATCTCTGTCGGGATAGTCTTAATGTCATGACTGTCTGCTTTCGGTTTATCTTGTGATCCTTTTTTACAGCTACTCAATATTAAGGCTGCCACAGCAAGGAAGGTATATAGTTTTCTAATCATTTTGTTTTAAGCTTAATATGTAAGTACAAATGTACACTTTTACAAGCATAAAGACAAGAGATGTTGAATAAAAACCATAACTTTCTTATTAATAGAGGGTGATAATTCCAAAGGAACAACTTTATTATTTACAGGGTAAACCTAATGTAAAAGCTGACTTTTACTTATCATGTATTCTTACTAATATTTCGTATTACATTGAAATATAATGTGAAATATTATCTAATTAACTTTATTTTACTATTTAATGCTTGACTTTCTTACGAATTATTCGTAGCTTTGTGGCGTAAACTTTTAGATATATAATTTATGGAGAAACTAACTAAACAAGAAGAAGAAATAATGTTGCAGGTATGGAGCTTAAAAAGCTGCACTATCAAAGATGTACTGCAAAAGTTGGAAGATCCTAAACCTCCTTATACTACAGTGGCTTCAATCATGAACAATCTGAAGCGCAAGGGCTATGTAATCGCCGAGCAGCATGGACTGACTTATCACTTTGTTCCGAGGATAGAACAGACGAAGTATAAGTCAGACTTCATGAAAGGCTTTGTTGATAAGTACTTTAAGAGTTCCTTCCGTGAAATGGTTTCCTTTTTTGCAAAGGAGGATAACATCTCGCCAGAAGAACTGAAAGATATTATAAATGAGATTGAAAAGGGGAAAGAGGTGTAGCCGATAAATACGTATTTTTTCTTTTCTCCAATAATAATAATAACTTAACGTTTTGACGATTATGATAATGTATTTATTGAAATTGAATATAGCCCTTATCTTACTTTTCAGCTTTTATAAGTTGATGTTCACAGGAGATACCTTCTTTTCATGGCGTAGGGCTACGCTTATCGGAATGTATCTTGCTGCTATGATGTTACCAGTCATGGATTTTTCTGTATGGCTAAGCAACAGCGAAGGGATGACATCCATTGCCAATGAATATGCAACAGTCGTTTTACCAGCTGTGTCTATTTCCTCGGAGGATGGTGAAGTCCTACAATGGGAGTTGATAGTGTTGATTGTCTATAGTGTTGTTGCCTGTGTCTTACTACTACGTTTTTTGTGGCAGTTGGCTTCTATTATAATGCTAAAGAACAATAGTCAAACTTCTTATATATGTGATACAGAGGTTTATCTGTTGACCGATGACGAAGGTCCTTTCTCCTTCTTTGATTGGATATTCATCAACCCAGAGCGGCATAAGAGCGATGAGATAGAGGAGATAATAATGCATGAATTGACACATTGCCAGCAATTCCACTCAATAGACATAATCTTTTCAGAACTATTTTGTATTATCTTTTGGTTTAATCCTTTCGTTTGGTTGCTCAAACGTGAAGTGCGATTAAATCTTGAATATCTTGCTGATAACAGCGTACTTGCTAATGGTAAGGATAATAAAGAGTATCAGTACCATCTGCTTGGGCTAACATATAGGAAGAATGTAGCTACAATATCAAATAATTTTAATGTTTTACCTATTAAAAAACGAATCAAGATGATGAACAAAAAAGAAACAAAGGGAATTTTAAAAGCTAAGTATGCGCTTTATATTCCATTGGTTGCAATGCTATTGGCGGTAAGTAATATCGAGACTATTGCACGTAATGTAACAAAGCTTACGGCAAGTGTTGAACTTCAAAAGAAGCCAACGAAAGAGTCTGAACGAGTATTTACAGTTACAGAAGTCATGCCTAAATTTAAAGGTAATTTATATCAATGGCTATCAAAGAATCTTCGTTATCCGAAAGATGCAGTAAGTAGAAAAGAGCAAGGACGTGTTATGGTACGGTTTATCATAACGGCTAAGGGTGAGGTTATTAAGCCAGAGATTGTACGTTCTGTTAGTCCTTCTCTTGATAAGGAAGCCCTTCGTGTAGTGTCAAAGATGCCAGCGTGGAATCCTGGTATAAATGGTAATAAGAAGGTTGCTACAAGGTATACGTTACCTGTTAATTTCTCCTTAGGTTCGAAGTAGAATATATATAGGTGTAAATTATAGTATTCTAAAATGGTTTTTAATGCTGGGATGCACATTATTTTGTGTGTCCCAGTTTTTTTCTTGTTCTTTACTTAAATGTGTGGATGGTTACCCATGTTTGCTTCTAACAATAAGTTTGTTCCACATCGACAATAGATTGCATGGTATTTAGTACTTCGCACCAGTGGTGTTTACCATCAGCACCATATGTGCGGAGCATCAGCACGACATGTGCGGACTATTATCACGTATCTTAAAAGTAACTAAAGAGAGGCGTTGTGGTTATTATTAAGAAGGTTCGTAAGTGGCTAATGGGTAACAAATATGTGTATGTTTTATCAGACTATATTTCCTTCTTAAATAATAGCGAATGATGAGTATTACACATTTCAGTGTAAGATGTAATTAAATAGGATACTCAAATGACGAAAAAGAGTTTATTTATACATAGAATGAATAATTATTGTATTTTATATAGAAAGTTAAGAATTAGAGAGGCTTTGATGTGATATTTTTTTACTAAAAATATAACAAAAAAATAGGATAATTTTTTTGGTTGTTCTAACAGAAATGTATATCTTTGTATCTGAATGTCGGAGATGACATTAAAAACTAACTATGTAAACGTTATCTTAATCTACAAGCAGCTGGGAGAATTCTCAGTGACATCTAAATGTCAAGTATGTAATTGATGAGACCCTTGTGTGATATGCGATTATCAACAAGGGTCTCAGCTACTTTAATACTTTGTTAGTCGACGGGTGTTAGTTCGCCTGTACGTGAGTCTATGATAAAACCACGTACAATAATGTCTTTTGGTACGAGTGGGTGTTGCTGAACAGTCCTCACTGTGCGGCGTACGCTTGCCTCTGTATCATGAAAGCCGTCCAAATATTCGTTAAGATTAACCTGCTGTTCTGCTTCTTTGATAGCCTCATCCGTGATTCCACGCTCACGCATCAAATGTAGGAAATGGTCTGCATTCATATTGCAAGCACCACATCCAGAGTGATGGATAATCATAACCTCTTGACAACCCAACTCATAGATAGCCACAAGAAGGGAACGCATCACAGAGTCGTAGGGAGTAAGAATAGTTCCACCAGCGACTTTGATAATCTTTGCATCTCCGTTTCTTAAGCCGAGTGCATTGGGTAGCAACTTCGTCAGACGAGTGTCCATGCAACTGACAATAGCTAACTTCATATCTGGTTGCCCAGATGTAATAAAAGGTTCGTAGCCTTTTTCAGCCACAAACCTTTTGTTATAAGAAAGTATCTGATCTATCATAATAGAAGTATTATTTTACTACTTTTCCACGATAATATGTGTCAAATGCATCTTCTGCATATCCATCTTTGAGTACTTTGAAGCTGGAACTGCTGGCGCCACTTACCTTGTTACCCATATAATAGACTTCGAATGCGTCTTTACCATATCCCCAACCTAAATCCTTGAAACTACTTGCGCTACTACTAATCTTTCGTCCATTATAGAGAACTGCGTTAGAAGTAACGACGTAACCTTCATTATAATAAGGGTCGTACTCATCACGAGGATTAACTGGATAGTCGCCAGAATAATCGCCTGGATAGCCACCTTGGTAAACACTTCCTGGTACCTTAAGACGGAAGGTCATTGGGTCAACGAATGGAAGAATCTGTCCTTCAAAATAAACGTTATATCTATCTTTTGCATAACCATACCCAAGATCAACGAAGGTGCGTATGTCTATTCCCATAACTGGTTGACGACCATAGAATACACCTTTCTTATTGAAAGAGTAAGGACGTACTTGACGTGAAGACTGTGCTGAAGCACTGAGTGCAAAGACTGCCATAAGGACTAAGCAACTAAGGCGAAGCTGGCGATAAAAGTTCTTCTTTTCCATAATCATCTTTTTTAGTTATTATCTTAATTGTTATACCGCAAAGGTAATAGGAATAGTTCATTCATTTCATGGAATTACCCTAAATGAAATTAGGGGAATGCCTTTTTATGAGTCGGGACTCCCGATGTGAAGAATTGTCTCTTGAAAAGTGAAGAGTCTTCCATGTACATCGTGGAGTGAATTATTCACCTTTTCATAATGAGAAGCCCATTGGGTAGAGTCGGGTTGAAGGGGTTAAGCAAGTTCAGCCAACTCTAACCAGCGAAGTTCTAACTCGTCCAGCTCATCTTTTAAGATAGGTAGACGTTTACTCTTTTCTGTAAGTTCGTCTACAGAGAGATTACCAGAGCAGAGTTCTTCTTCAAGTTGTTGTTTCTCTTCTTCTAATTGTGCAATCTTATCTGAAAGCTGTTCGTACTCCCGCTTCTCCTTGAAAGACATCTTACGCTTTGTGTTGTTACGATAATCCTTCTTAGGTTCGTTTGCTGTTGGGCTACTATTCTTTGATGGTTTCTGCTGTTCTTCTTCCTTAGACTTCATCTTTTGGAAGTCACGGAACTGCGTGTAGTTACCTGGGAAGTCTTGAATCTCTCCTTCACCCTTGAATACTAAGAGATGATCAACAACCTTATCCATAAAGTATCGGTCGTGTGATACGACGATGACACAGCCGGGGAAGTCTTGAAGATACTCCTCAAGAATCTGTAAGGTCTGAATATCCAAGTCGTTGGTAGGCTCATCAAGTACTAAGAAGTTCGGATTCTTCATCAAAACCGTACAGAGATAGAGCTTGCGTTTCTCTCCACCAGAGAGCTTATACACATAGTTGTGCTGTTGTTCTGGTGAGAAGAGGAAGTAGTTGAGGAACTGTGAAGCCGTCATGTGCTTCCCTCCTCCAAGGTCGATATAGTCTGCTATGTCTGTGATAATATCAATAACCTTTTGATCATCACGGAACTTTAAGCCTTCTTGTGAGAAATAACCAAAGCGAACAGTCTCACCAATATCAAACTTACCACTATCAGGTGCAACCTCTCCCAGTAGCATCTTTACAAAGGTTGACTTGCCAGTACCATTGTTACCAACGATACCCATCTTCTCAAATCGTGAGAAGTTATAGTAAAAGTCGTTCAGTATTATCTTGTCATCAAACCTCTTTGAGAGATATTGACACTCAAAGATTTTACTTCCGATATACACATTTGTTGACTTCAAGCGCACCTGTCGTTCTTCAATTCGTTGCTTAGCCTTTGCTTCTAATTCATAGAAAGCTTCCTCACGATAGCGGGCTTTGTGTCCACGAGCCTGTGGCATACGGCGCATCCACTCTAACTCCGTACGATAGAGGTTGTTTGCACGTGCAATCTCAGCGCGGGTGTTGTCGATTCTCTCTTGGCGTTTCTCTAAGTAATAAGAGTAATTGCCACGATAGGTGTATATCGTGTTATTGTCTAATTCTAAGATAGTATTACACACGTTATCAAGGAAATAACGGTCGTGTGTCACCATAAAGATGGTCTTGTTACCACGAGAAAGATAGCCTTCTAACCATTCAATCATCTCTAAGTCAAGGTGGTTGGTAGGCTCATCAAGTATAAGGAAGTCTGGTTCCAATATAAGAACATTTGCCAAAGCAACGCGCTTCTGCTGTCCACCGCTTAGTTGTCCCATAGGCTGATCTAAGTTATAGAGCTTCAGCATGGTGAGGATTTGCTTTGCCTTAGGAGCCTTTCAGGATTTCCTTCATGGTTGAAACAAGCATCCAAGACGCTTTCTTCTGGGTCAAAATGCGGACTTTGCTCTAACATTCCCACTCGCAAATCATTGCGATAGATGATAGAACCGCTGTCATAACCCTCTTTTCCAGTTAGAATAGAGAGTAGAGTAGACTTTCCTGTACCGTTTTGTGCTACGAGTCCAACATGCTGTCCTTCTGCAATAGAGAAAGAGATATCCTTAAAGAGGACCTGTGCACCGAAGCTCTTTGTTAGATTTTGGACATCAAGATAGGGTATCTGCGCCATAAACTCCTATTATAAAGTCTTATTGATTTCGTCAATATAGTTTAATACTTCTTCTCTTCCAGTCTTGTTTTCAGCTGACGTAATGAAGTAAGGAGGAAGTTCTTCCCATCTATCCTGTAGTTTTTTCATCCAAAGAAGGGCGTTTGACTTAGCCTTGGCAGGTGATAGCTTGTCTGCTTTCGTAAAGATAATAGAGAAAGGAACATTGCTTTCACCTAACCAGTCAACAAACTCACGGTCTATCTTCTGTTGTTCATGACGGATATCAATCAGTACAAATACGTTCACAAGTTGTTTGCGTTGGAGGATATATTGGGCAATCATCTGCTCCAACTTATTTCTTACAGTCTTTGAACTTTTGGCATATCCATAGCCTGGAAGGTCGACTAAGTACCACTCGTTATTGATAATAAAGTGATTGATAAGTAGCGTCTTGCCTGGTTTTGATGAGGTTTTTGCCAAGCCTTTATGGTTACAAAGCATATTGATAAGGCTTGACTTTCCTACGTTTGAACGTCCAATAAAAGCATATTCTGCCTTTGTATCTTCTGGACACTTTGACAATGAAGGTGAAGATATAGTGAATTCTGAATTCTTGATAATCATATTTTGAAGAGTATGTGATATAATCAGCTTTTCCTGCAAAGTTACTAAAAAGTTAATAGCTATGAATGGTCAGTTGATAGTTTTTTCGTATTTTTGCAGAAAATATGCTGCACTCGGCAAAGTGGAAGCAAGCTTCCTTTGCTCTCGTTTGCGTTATTTTTGCAGAAAATATGCTGCATTTGGCAAAGTGGAAGCAAGCTTTCTTTACTCTTGTCGATGCGTTTGTAGATAACTGATGTGTAAATGAAACAAATCAACTGGGGATTTATTGGTTGCGGTGAGGTGACAGAAAAGAAGTCTGGACCTGCGTTCAATGAAGTGATGGGCTCGCATGTTGTCGCTGTATTTAGTCGTAGCGAGTTAAAGGCGCGTTCGTATGCTGAACGTCAAGGTATACGGAAATGGTATACCGATGCACAGGCTTTGGTAGATGATCCAGATGTAAATGCAATTTATATTGCTACACCTCCTTCTGCCCATGCAACCTTTGCTATCATGGCAATGCGTGCTGGAAAGCCTTGTTATATAGAGAAGCCTTTGGCGGCTTCTTACGAGGATTGTGTGCGTATTAATCGTGTGTCAGAGCAGACGGGAGTGCCATGTTTTGTCGCTTATTATCGTCGTTATCTTCCTTACTTCAAGAAAGTAAAAGACATTGTTGATAGTGGTGAATTAGGTAAGATACTTACTGTGCAAGTGCGTTTTGCCGTTCCTCCACGCGATTTGGACTACGAAAAGAATGTGCAACTGCCGTGGCGTCTACAATCGCATATCTCTGGTGGCGGTTATTTCTATGACCTTGCTCCTCATCAGCTCGACCTACTACAAAACTTATTTGGCGTTATTATCAAGGCGCATGGCTACACAGCTAATCGTGCGGGGCTCTACAACCTCGAAGATACGGTAAATGCTGTCTTCCGTTTTGAGAATGGTTTGACAGGTAGTGGTGCTTGGTGCTTTGCTGCCCATGAGAGTGCGCGTGAGGATCGTATAGAGATTTATGGCTCAAAAGGCAGATTATCCTTCTCTGTTTATACTTATGCACCTATCCACCTCTGTACCAGTGAGGGTGAAAGAGATATTGAGGTCGCTAATCCTCCATACGTTCAACTCCCTATTATTAAGTCTGTTATTGAGGATATGCAGGGTTATGGAGCGTGTGATTGTACGAGTATTAGCGCTACTCCGACCAACTGGGTGATGGATCGTATCCTCGGAAAGATTTAGGAAAAGCCCTTGAGGGCATTTGTTTTTGTTTAATTATTCAGATGAAGCTAACTTTCAACGACTACTTGGTTCTGTGTTTCCTCCTATTGTTTTTAGGAGGAACAAAGGCTTATGCGTTTTCAACAACGACTCTATCTGATAGCTTAATTGTTAGGAAAGATAGTGGTGATATCCTTCCAAGCAAGCAGGTAACAGACTCTGTGCGATGGATGCGCAGAGGTGAAACTTCGCGCATGTTCAAACAGAAGTCGGGCAAAGGCGGCGGTTTTTTCCAACATTTCAATGAGATAGACACTTCTTATATTGAGCCTCAAAAGTATAACTTTGCTTTCATGTTGCAGAATACAAATACCTATGAGGTGTATCGCTTGAGTAGTTCGAAAGAGCAAAACATCACCTTTGCACCTGAAGCTACGGTACGTATAGGACCTTATTTCGGTTGGCGTTGGATATTCTTGGGTTACACACTCGATATAAGCACTTAGATTTCTGGAACAAGAACAACAATCCTCGACAAGAATATGATTTAAGTTTATATAGTTCGATGCTCGGACTCGATATTTATTATCGTAAGACAGGCAATGATTATAAAATCAGACAGTTGTATCTTGGGAAGGATATTAACACGGATGCAATACGTGGTACTGACTTTGGTGGATTGACTTCAACCATTAAGGGTTTCAATCTTTATTATATCTTCAATCATCGTCGATTCTCTTATCCAGCAGCTTTCAGCCAAAGTACGATACAACGTCGTTCAGCAGGTAGTCCGCTATTGGGCATTGGCTATACGCAGCATAGCCTTGATGTCAATTGGGGAGAACTTAATAGAGTAATCAGAGTAATCTCAAATCGTCTTGGTAATCAGGTTCCTGCCAACCCGATAGACAGTACATTGATGTTTAGTGAGATTAAGTACACTGATATTTCTATCAGTGGTGGCTATGCCTATAACTGGGTTTTTGCTCGTAACTGGGTCTTGGCAGGTTCACTTTCGTTGGCTTTAGCTTATAAAAGTAGTAAGGGAGACGTTACTCAGCGTTCCTTTTCTATCAACGATTTTAAGTTCAATAATATTAATATTGATGGTATTGGACGCTTTGGTGTGGTGTGGAACAATAGCAAATGGTATGTTGGTATGAGTACTATCCTTCATGCTTATAATTATCGTCGCAGTAATTTCTCTACCAATAACTTCTTTGGAAGTATTAATCTCTATGCAGGTTTTAACTTTGGAAGAAAGAAGGAGAAATAGAATAGGACATTGTTAGAGCGTTAGTAGTCTAACGATATGTTGTTTTTTTGAATTAGAACTTATTAATATGACACTAAAATATTCACTTATATTCTCTGCTCTCTTTGCTTTCTCTGCTTGTGGTGCAAAGCCCGAACAGAAGGCAAAGACACAGCAAGTTGCTGATACAGTTGTGACATCAGAGCAGATGACAAGTGCTATGCATGAAGTATCTGCAGCCGAACAAAATGACACACTACCCACCTATATAGACACGTATACAAAGGCTGATAGTGTTTTGGTTTGTCAGTTGTTGCAAGAGTTTGTGCCACAAAGACAGCAACTTACCAATGATCAGCTTATTATTAAGATTGCACGAAAGTTTACCGGGGTACCTTATGTTGCCCATACCTTAGATATCAACGAGGATGAGAAACTGGTTATTAATCTTCATGGATTAGACTGTACGACCTATGTTGAGACAGTTACGGCTCTTATGCTTTGTGTTAAGAAGGGCGAAACACGTTTCTCTGACTATGTACGGCAGTTAGAACAAGTTCGCTATCGTGGCGGTAAGATGAGTTATGTAAACCGTCTGCACTATTTCCATTGGTGGTTGGAAGATAATGAGCGAATGGGTTTTGTCAGAGAGGTAGACACGCCTAATCCTCCTTTCACAACTGTCCAGACGTTGAAAATCAACTATATGAGTCAGAATGTAAGACTCTATGATATGTTAAAGAACAATCCTGAACGCGTGGCAGAACTTAAGAAGTTGGAGGATGCTACCAACGGAACAAAGCTACGCTATATCCCTAAGAGCCTGCTTAACAATAGCAAACTACTTCGAGGAGTAGTGCGAGATGGTGACATCCTTGCGATTGTAACGAATAAGCGAGAGTTAGATACAACGCATCTTGGCTTTGCTATTTGGCATAAGGACGGACTTCATTTGATGAATGCTTCTAATCTAAGGAAGAACGGTAATAAGGTTGTTGACCCTGTCGAAACGCTCTATGATTATATGATGGCTCGTCCAGCTAATCTTGGAATACGTGTTGTGCGTATTCAATGATCTCGCATACAGTATAATAAACTATCTTTCTTCATGGTCTGATATTTGTTGTCAATATGATGAACGATGGTGGTAAAGCGTTTATTTTAGTCCCTTTTATACTCGTGTGGACGTCCCGCACGGGTGGTGCGGAGGCTTAGCACGGGTGGTGCGGAGGCTTAGCACGAGTGGTGCGGAGGCTTAACACCATTACAAGATGTCGTTAAGAGACAGCCAACTTGTTGTTGGATGATAAATAGTACATGGTAGAATTGTCTCTTTAAGTCTATCGGACGGCTATAAATAAAAATGCTCTGGCAGAGAACTTAATAGTCCTGCCAGAGCATTTTCTTACTTTTTCATCTTAGCCTTGCGAGCATACTCAAAGAGAGCTGTAGGCAGATGGCAATAGCCAGTTGGATGTTTGTCAAGATAATCTTGATGATATTCTTCTGCTGTGTAGAAGTTCTTGAGCGGTTTCACCTCAACGGCAATCTTTCCGTGAATCTGCTTTTGTTCCTCTTCAAATACTTTTTTGATCGTTGGGAGGTCGGCTGGATCGGTGTAATAAACGCCTGTACGATACTGACTACCACGGTCATTTCCTTGCTTGTTTATGCTTGTTGGGTCGATAGACTTAAAGTATAAGCCTAATAAGAAGTCCAAACTTATAACCTTAGGGTCGTAGGTGATGTGTACAGCCTCGGCAAACTGCGTCTTATCTGTGCAAACATCTTCATACGTTGGGTTCTTGATAATACCGTTGGCATAGCCCACTTCGGTAGCCGTAACGCCTTCTATCTGTTTGAGATAATGCTCTGTTCCCCAGAAACAACCACCTGCTACGTATATTTCTTTCATTGGTCTAACTAATTTAATATAGGCTCCGTAGCCTTTTGCTTTCATCTCTTCAAGTGGGATGAAACGTAACGAAGCACTGTTGATACAATATCTTTTGCCCCCGGTCGCTGCTGGTCCGTCATCAAAGACGTGCCCAAGGTGCGCCTTACCTGTCTTGCTTCTCACTTCCGTACGCACCATGCCATGGGATGTGTCAGTATGATTTGTAACGACTTTCTTGTCGATTGGCTTTGAGAAAGCAGGCCAACCGCAACCAGAATCGAACTTATCAGTAGACGAGAACAGCGGTTCGCCCGTTGTGATATCTACATAGATACCCTCTCTGAACTCATGATCATACTCGTTGGTGAAAGGTCGTTCGGTGGCAGCCTGCTGTGTTACAGCATACTGTTCGGGAGTAAGCATCTTTCGTAAGGTAGCATCGTCAGGACGTGTGAATTTCGTCTTAGGAGCGATGATAGAATCAGTTTGTGTCATAGCTGTCTTGGTCTTGTTTGTGCAAGATGCTGTTCCTGCCATCAGTAAGCCACAAGAGGCAGCTTCAACAATGGTCGGAAGAATCAGTGTGCACAATATGGATAAAATGTTACGCATAGTTTGTTGTGTTTATAAATGTGATTAATAAAAAAGCAAGAGATAATAAAGGGTGCGTCAAAATCCAATTTGCTGGATTCTGAAACACCCTTCTTTATATTTGTTTTGTTTACTGCTTCTGCAAGAAACGGTCAACCTCAATAGCTGCCATTGCACCTGTACCAGCTGCTACGACACCCTGACGATAGGTTGGGTCTGCCACGTCACCTGCTGCATAAACACCCTCAATATTGGTTGCTGTAGACTTTGGTTTGGTGATGATGAAGCCGTGGTCGTCCATCTCTAACTGACCTTTGAAGAGGTCGGTGTTAGGAGTGTGACCAATAGCCAAGAAGAAACCATCGATGTTAATATCGAATTTTTCCTCGTTCTCCTCACCCTTAAAGCGTACCAAATGTGCACCCTCTACACCGTCTTCACCAAAGAGACCGAGTGTATTGGTATTGTAAAGAATCTCAATATTCTCCTTCTCTGTCACACGCTTACGCATAATCTCTGCTGCACGCAACTGAGGTTTACGTACAATCATATAGACCTTATTTGCCAAACCAGAGAGATACATAGCCTCTTCGCAAGCAGTGTCACCACCACCAACAACAGCTACGGTGCGCTTACGATAGAAGAAACCGTCGCAAGTAGCACATGCACTCACACCCTGACCACGGTATTTCTCCTCATCAGGTAAGCCCAAGTACTTTGCACTTGCACCTGTTGCGATGATTACTGTCTCAGCTTCAATCTGATTGCCACGCTCATCTTCGAGGTGGAATGGACGACTGCTGAGGTCTACCTTTACGATAGAACCATCGCGAAGGTCAGCACCATAGAGCTTAGCCTGCTCACGCATCTCTGACATGAGTTGGTTAGCATCGATTCCTTCGTGGAAACCTGGGAAGTTTTCTACAATGGTTGTGGTGGTCAACTGACCACCTGGCTGCAGACCAGAATAGAGTACTGGCTGGAGATTAGCACGTCCAGCGTAAATCGCTGCAGTGTAACCTGCAGGACCGCTACCAATTATAAGGGTTTTTACTTTTTCCATATCAATATATTGTATGTTGCCCCTTAAATAAGACTTAACTTCTAAGCGGGGCTTGATTAATATTTGTACTTATTACAGAACAAACATTGTGCCAAAGAAAGACTATTCCTCTTATTCCATTGGGAATAAGCCAAAGAGTCGGTCATCAATCATATCTGTGACACGTTTGAAGTCTTGTGGGTTGTCTTGGAAGTCTGTTGTGTCACCATCGACAATCATCAGATGTCCTTTGTAGGTCTTAATCCATTCCTCATAACGCTCGTTGAGACCACGGAGATAGTCAATACGCATCGTTTGTTCGTAGTCGCGCCCACGCTGTTGGATGTGATCGATGAGGCGTGGGATAGAACAACGGATGTAAATCATTAAGTCTGGCAGTTTAACCAGTGAGAGCATCAAGTCGAAGAGGTCGGTGTAATTGTTGAAATCACGCTCTGACATCAAGCCCATATCATAGAGATTCGGTGCAAAGATACGTGCATCCTCGAAGATAGTACGGTCTTGGATAATCGTGTCCTTTGATTGTGAAATCTCTACAACATCACGAAAACGCTTGTTGAGGAAGTAAATCTGCAGATTAAACGACCAACGAGTCATGTCATTATAATAGTCTTCCAAGTACGGATTGTTGTCGACTGGCTCGAAGTGAGCTATCCATCCGTAACGTTTCGCGAGCATTTTGGTGAGTGTTGTCTTACCTGCTCCAATATTTCCTGCGATTGCTATATGCATAATATGTGTGTATCTAATTGCCCACCTCACGCCCACCTCTTATTGTAGGTGTGGTTAACGTCAGTGCTATGGGCTTATGATTTCTTGTTATTTTGTCCGTATTAAATCCCTTTCAGTACTTTAAGAGCCTACTTTTTGATCAGGGTAGGGATTCCTTTGTAAGTATCTTAGAACAATCCGAAGAGCTCTCTGTCAATCTTGTCAGTAATGAAACCAAAGTCTTTTGGTTGATGTTGATAATCGAGGTTGTCGACATCTATCGTCAGAACACGACCTTTATATTTCTCTTTGATAAACTCTTCATAGCGCTTATTGAGGTTCTCGAGATAGTCCAAAGGCATCTTCTGCTCATACTCTCGCCCACGTTTCTCAATGTTAGAAACAAGGTGACTGACTGAAGCACGAAGATAAATCATCAGGTCAGGGAACTGAACAGCATCTGTCATGTCCTCAAATAGCTCCATATAAGTCTCGTAGTCACGATCATCAAGATTACCCATGGCATAATTGTTTTCCGTAAAAACGTAGACACCTTCATAGATAGAGCGGTCTTGTACTACTGACTCATCACTCCGACTTATCTCAAGCAAGTCCTTAAAACGCTCCTCAGGAAGAATACTTCCATAGGGAACGACCAACGCTTAATGTCCTTATAATAATCTTCTAAGTAGGGATTATAGTCAACAGACTCAAATCTTGGCTTCCAACCATAGCGTTTGGCAAGCATTGTTGTGAGTGTTGTCTTACCGCTACCAATATTTCCTGCAATTGCAATGTGCATAACATAATGTCCACGTGTACATCTCTGGCGTTCCCGATGATAGACAATGCCAGAGATGTCAGTGGAGAATATCGTTTAAATTTAGAATTGATTTCTTGCCTTACCTACACAACCATTTGGCATCTGGATATGTAACATGGCACATACGGTTGGTGCAATGTCTACGATATGAGTCTCGATATTGCTTGCACCATGTTTCACATTCCATCCAAAGAGGAGGAAAGGAATATGCGTGTCGTATGGGAATGGCTGTCCATGCTGTGTTCCACGGAAGTCCGGTCTATCCTTACCACCGAAGAATTGTGGACGTGTTACAATACCAATTTCACCTGAACGGCCACGGAAATAACCATTCTGCATACGCTCCTTTATCCAATTTGGCATTGTTGTCTCGCTTATCTTCTCCTCGTCAAAGACGTAGAGGAACTGTGGATCTTTCTTCAACCACTCTACAGACTCATCTATAATCTCCTGCTTATTCTTACCTGCTGCTTCGATAGTTGAGTCGTTGAGGTAGAACTGATAGTTGTCTTCGCCCATTACAGGACTGATACCAAACTTTCCTTGTAGATAGGTGTTGAGGTCTTTTACTGTCTGTTTATAATCCCATCCGCCTGCTGGAATGCGGTGCTCACGCATGTAGTTGTAATTGTGAGCAGCACCATGGTCAGCTGTAAGGAAGAGCAGATAGTTGCCTTCACCTACCTCTTTGTCAAGCACCTTAAGGAACCAAGCCAAGTCTTTATCTAACTGCATGTAAACCTCGTGATTCTCTTTTCCACGTGTAGAGAATCTATGTCCGATGATATCTGTTGATGAGATACTCACAGTGAGCATGTCAGTTTCTTTTCCTTTACCAAGTTTCTCATTCTTTAGAGCCGCCTCAGCCATCTTGAAAGTCATGGTAACGCCCTGTGGAGAACCCTTGATGTCAAAGTTAGGATCTGTGTGATTCTTGCATTAAAGTCCTCAACCCACTGTGGAAGCTTATCCATATAGAAGGTAGAAGATACGAATCGACCAGCTGAAGTGTCCCACCAATAAGCGGCATCGGCTGCATGACCAGCAGGAAGGATTGATGCGCGGTCTTTCAATGCTACACCAATTACCTTTGAACGGAAGTCTGTTGCAACTTGAAGTTCGTCACCGATGGTAGATGTAAGCATACGGCGAGGGCTCATCTGACCTTCTTTGCTATCGGAGCCAACACCCTTTACCGTATTATCCTCGCAGCAATAAACACTCTTATCATCTTGATAGAAAGAGTTGCCAGCAATGCCTGTGAAGGCAGGAATAGAACCAGTATAAACAGAACTATGTCCAATCGCAGTCACTGTTGGTGCATAGTTGATATGTGTATTCTCAAAAGAGAAGCCTTGGTTGAGCAATCTTTTCAAACCATCATTACCATATTCATTGTTGTAATAGTAAAGATAATCCCAACGCATTTGGTCGACAACAAGACCAACCACCAACTTTGGTCGTTGTATCTGCGCATTCGCTGCTGCTGCAATCAGCAATCCAGCTACAAGAAAAAGCAGTTTTTTCATTTTAGGTTATGTGTTTAAATTATCTTGCAAACTTACAATATTTTTTTTAATTTCTCGACTTTTTTGTCTACTTTTGCACTTGTCGGAATGATATTAAATACAAACAAGAAACATGAAGAATATTATCATCGCAGATAATCAAGATATCACACAGGCTGGAATGGCTTATGTGCTTTCTAAAAGGGATAATATATCTTGCCGAGTGGCAAGGGATAAGTCTGAGTTGCTTCTCCTTTTAAACGATTGTCCCGAAGCGGTTGTGATATTAGATTATACCTTGTTTGATATTTCCAGTGAGTCTGACCTTCTGAATATTGGGCAGCGTTTTCCGCTTGCTCATCTTATATTGTGGAGTGAGGAGTTGAGTGTCGACTTCATTCGTCACCTTGTTAATGCAAGCAATCGGATTAGTGTGCTTATGAAGGATGCTAAGATGGCTGAAATAGAACAATGTCTTGACTATGTGTTGCAGGGTCAACGTTTTCTTTGTCAGCACGCTACTAACATGATTTTAGCCCCTACAGCGTTAGTTGATAAGGAGATTGTCCCGTTGACAAAAACAGAGACTGAGATTCTTAAGGAGATTGCTTTAGGTGCTACTACACGTGAGATTGCTGAGAAACGTTTTTCTTCTTTCCACACGGTCAACACACATAGAAAGAATATCTTTCGTAAGTTGGGTGTGAATAATGTTCATGAAGCTATCCGCTATGCGATGCGTTCGGGATTAGTAGATGCTGCAGAATATTATATTTAATGTCTGTCTTGTTAAACCCTAATCATTTTTACCCTCCTCTCCTTGATTTGAAAGGATAGAAATTTATGCGCATGAATTGCGAAATATGTTTACACTTATGCTTGTCTATTTGCCCTAATTTTACCTAAAAAACGCCCTCTTTTGTGGCGTTTGTAACTAACTTGAAATCAAATGGTTATAAAATAGAATTGTAAAAGGTGCTTAATTGGGCTTCAAAAGGGCGTTAGTAACGTTGCTAAAGGGCATCTTTAGCAAGCCAATTGGGCGTCTTTTCGAACCTAATTAAGCATCTGTTGATTTTTAAGTAGTGACTTTTTTATTACAATGCGGTTTGAATTGATGTTTTTCTTGAAGCCACCTTATAATGTTGTAGACTCCTTACAACGTAGGTTGATGACAACTGAAAGAGCCATATCAAACACTGTTAGCGTGAATTGATATGGCTCTTTTCGTATGTGTTATGACCGAAAAAATAATTTTAGTTTTGGTCTACTAACTCCTTTTTGTTAAGCTTGGTTGCAAGAATGAAGTAGAGAATCAAAGCAGCGTAAGCCACAAGTGAGAGAAGTTCTGAGAGATGATTCTCCCACCAAGATGAGTAATCGAACTCGATACCACCAAACTTCAGTAGGGCAGAAACGACACCCATCAACGCGCCACCAGCAATGAAGCCTGATGCTAAGAGTGTTCCCTTGTCGCCACGTGCCTTGTTGACTGCTTCATCTTTAGAACGAGTGGTTACATACCAGTTTACGGCACCACCCACCAAGAGAGGAATATTCAACTCTAAAGGAATGAACATACCCAAAGCGAAAGCTAAAGCAGGGACCTTGCAACGATCGAGGATGAGTGCGATAACTGCACCAATGCCGTAGAGAACCCAAGGCGCACCTTGTCCACTCATCAATGGTTTGATAACAGCTGCCATTGCGTTTGCCTGTGGTGCAGCCAACTTGCCAGAGTTGAAGCCATAAGTCTTATCCAAAACAATCATCACACCCGCTACAGTTGCAGCAGAGATAATCGTGCCAAGGAACTTCCATGTTTCCTGCTTCTTTGGAGTTGTGCCGAGCCAATAGCCAATCTTCAAATCGGTGATGAATGAACCTGCCATAGAAAGGGCTGTACATACAACGCCACCCATCAATAGAGCTGCCAACATACCAGCGTTACCCTTCAGTCCAACTGCTACCATAACGACAGACGCAAGGATGAGGGTCATCAATGTCATACCTGATACAGGGTTGCTTCCTACAATCGCAATGGCATTAGCAGCAACAGTTGTGAAGAGGAAGGCTATGATTGCAACGAGCAAGATGCCCACAACTGCATGCAGCAGGTTGAAGTCCATCACACCAAAATAGAAGAACAGGAAGGTGATGATGAGGGTGGCAATACTTCCGAAAGCAATAATCTTAAAGGAAATATCACGCTGTGTACGGAGGATTTCTTCCTGTCCACTGCCTTTACCTTCATCTCGCGTGCAGCCAAACCAACCGCACTCTTGATGATACCCCACGACTTGATGATACCGATGATACCTGACATCGCAATGCCACCGATACCGATTGAACGAGCGTATGACTTAAAGATAACTTCTGGCGCCATCTGTCCTACGGCTGTAGTGATTGATGGGTCCCACTGGTTCAGTACGGTGTCTGGGAAGATGAGTGCCATACCTGGTACGATAAGCCACCATACAGTCAGCGAACCAACACAGATGATGAAGGCGTATTTCAGACCGATGATATAACCAAGACCGAGGACGGCGGCGCCCGTATTAACCTTGAAAACGAGTTTAGCTTTGTCTGCTATCGTCTCACCAAAGCCAATCATACGACTCGTTACATTCTCATTCCACCATCCGAAAGTGGCAACCGTGAAATCATAGAGTCCACCTACAAGACCAGCGAGGAGAAGCGGTTTTGCCTGACTTCCACCTTTCTCGCCACTCACGAGTACCTGTGTGGTAGCCGTTGCTTCAGGGAAAGGATATTTACCATGCTGATCTTTAACGAAGTATTTACGGAAAGGAATCAAAAAGAGAATACCCAAGACACCGCCTAAAGCTGCTGCAATGAAGATATTGAAGAAGTCGGCTTCCAACTCAAGCATATAGATAGCTGGCATAACGAAGATACCTCCCGCAACAACAGCACCTGAACAGGCTCCGATACTCTGGATAATGACATTCTCGCCTAATGCGTTCTTACGCTTTGTGGCAGATGATACTCCCAATAGCAATAATGGCAATTGGGATTGCAGCCTCAAATACTTGTCCAACTTTCAAACCAAGATAAGCTGCGGCAGCAGAGAAGAGAATTGCCATGAGAATACCCCAAGTGATAGACCATGGGCTTACTTCACGATACGTCTCTTGTGGCGACATGACTGGCTTATACTCTTCGCCATCTTTCAACTCCCTAAAGGCATTCTCAGGAAGGTCAATGTTTTGATTCTGGTTATTTTCCATTGTTTAATAGTATTATTTGCTTGCAAAGATAAATAAAAATCATTTATCTTGTACCAATTCAGCATAAAATATTATCTTTGTCAGTATGAAAGAGATTAGACCTATTGCTTTTTTCCGTTCTCCCTTGACGTCAAAGTTCGGTATTCCTCGGCAAAGTGGACTGGCTGACAATCTGGTGGGTAAGATTGTGTTTGAGTCTCAATACCAACGTGAGGAGGCATTGCGTGGACTGGAAGACTTTGATTATCTGTGGTTAATTTGGGGCTTTCTGCGAATAAGTCTACTGATGAGGGCAAACTGACTGTTCGTCCTCCACGGTTGGGTGGGAATGAACGTTTAGGCGTGTTTGCCACACGCTCGCCCTTTCGTCCAAATGGTCTTGGGCTGTCTTCTGTCCGTATTAAACGAATAGTGAATGGAGTGATTGAAGTTGTTGGGGCTGATTTGATGGACGGTACACCTATTTATGATGTAAAACCTTATATCTCTTACGTCGATAGTCACCCAGAGGCAAGGGGTGGTTTTACTGATAAGAAAGAGTGGAAATTATTGTCTGTTGTTATTGCAGAAGAGTATTCTAAGTTGTTTGATGCAGAAGAACTTGCTGCCTTAGAGGAGGTTCTTTCGCAAGATCCACGCCCACAATATCAACATGATGCAGCGCGTGTTTATGGTATGCCTTTCGCTGGGAAGGATGTGAAGTTTAGGGTTGAAGGGGATGTGTTAGAGGTTGTTGGGATTGATTAGGAAGTTATTTGGCTAATTAGCCCAATTGGGCCAATTAGCCTTATAAGCCTAATTAGCCTTATAAGCCCAATAAAGTTATTGGCTCAATAATCAATTATTTTCCCTTTAAATACCGCATCCAAGCATAGGGACGACGATGTGATAGATAATTAAGGTTGTTCATATTCCCATAAGCTTCCCGTTCAAAGGAGAGGTTCATGTAAGCACGGCCTGTCATTGGTAGGCGTATAAGCCATTCTATGACATACCATAAATAAAAGGGAAGGATGAGCATTTCTAACATTTGTCGTGTATGAATACGCTCATGATTGATTATCTCCTTCGTTAGTTTAACGCCAGGATGAACAAAAAGAAACCCAAGAATGTTGATAGCATCATAATTCTTGGGCGGTAGATATTTCGTCCGAATAATCTTCATTAATCAGTCTCAATAGATTCAACACGTGGTTTGGAAACCGATGGAGCAATAGGTTGTGGCTCATTAGAAGAAGGCTCGGAGGTGCTGTTCTGATTATCAGAACTGCTTGAAGAAGCCTCGTTGCTACTGCGCTTGCGACTTGATCGATTACTTCTACGAATACTGTTGAATACCTTCTCAGCCTGTTCTTCTTCCTGTTTCTGGGTAGAATCGTTGGCTGTTGTGTCCTTAACAACTGTGTCGAACTTAGCCTTATTGTTGTCTGCTAAGTTTGAATCTGGTTCAATAGCAGTCTGTGTATACTCTGGATCATTCTTATGTTGACCGTAATAATAGAATCCGAAGGCAACAAGGAAAATTGTTCCAAGAATAATAAAAGCAACCATACCGCGCCCTAAGGTTGGTCCGTTGTCGGTATCATTATTATTCAATGGAGTATTGCAGTAAGGACAATTCTTATCCTTCTCACTCACCTCATTATTACAATTACGACATTTCATATTTCTTTCTTTAGCTTTGATTTCTATCGGCAAAGGTAAAAGAAAAGGTAGAGATGACAAAACGATTTGCCTTTTTATTCGTTTCTTCTTTCTTTTTTGTATCTTTGCAGGGATTTTCAAGAGATGATATAATCATTTTAAAAACAGAAAAGAAGGAGTTTTTCGATATGAAAAAGATATTGATAATTATATGTTTCCTCACTTGTTGGTTGGGTGTTTCTGCCCAAAGTCTGCGTGAGGTATGGATAGAAATGCCTGATAGTATACTGCCTTATTTGAGCAAGAGTCAGCGTACAGAGCTGGCTGACTATGTTGAAATGAAGGCAGAACCAGCCGTCTTGAGTACTTTTGGTGATTCTGTTCGGATTGAACGCATGACCAATAACTATCTTTTATTGAAGGCAAACGAGGCAACACGATTGGAAATCAAGCTGTTGGATAATAACACGTTGGCTTTAGTTCAGACATGGATGGCACCTGCTGCGGAGAGTAAGTTGAGTCTTTTCAACCTACAATGGCAACCTAAAGAGGTAGTTGTAGACTATAAAGCAAATATTGTAAAACCCGAATCAATGAGCGATGAAGACTTTGCTGATTTGAAAACATTGATGTTTCCTCGCCTAAAAGAATATCGATTGTCACCAGATAACAACTCATTGTCAGTAAGTTGGAACTATCCATTGCTTTCTAAGAAGGATGTCAAGCGTGTCACAGAGATATTAAAGTCGCAGGTACTTAACTGGACAGGGAAAGATTTTCGATAGTAAAAAACGATTGCACATTTGGCAGTTTCTGATAAAATCAGTACTTTTGTGCTCATAAAATAATAGCTTATAGCATGAATTTGAAGGTACGTTTAGCATTGATGAACTTCTTGGAGTTCGCAGTGTGGGGAGCTTATTTGACCTCTATGGGTCGCTATCTTGGTAATATCGGTATTGGTCCTGAGATTGGCTATTTCTACTCAATGCAAGGTGTAGTGTCTATCTTTATGCCTGCTTTGATGGGTATTGTTGCTGACCGTTGGGTACCTGCTCAGCGTTTGTTAGGCTTCTGTCATCTGCTTGCAGGCTTGTTTATGTTTGCCACAGCAGGCTATGGCTTGAGCGTTGGAGACCATGCAGACTTCTCTACCATCTTCACTCTTTATTCGCTTTCAGTTGCCTTTTATATGCCAACATTGGCTCTCTCAAATTCTGTTGCTTATAGCGCTTTGAGTAATGCGGGTATGGATACGGTAAAAGCTTTCCCACCTATCCGCGTGTTCGGTACGATTGGTTTTATCCTTACCATGTGGTTGGTAGATATCTTAGGCTTCCAAAGCAATCAGAATCAGTTTATTACTTCTGGTGTGGTAAGTATCATCCTCTTCTTTTATACCTTTACATTACCTAAGTGTGCAGTTAATAAAGGCACAGAACAGAAGAGCTTTGTGGATGCCTTTGGCTTACGTGCTTTTGCTTTATTCAAGGAGAAGAAGATGGCAATCTTCTTTATCTTCTCAATGTTATTGGGTGTGAGTCTTCAGATTACCAATAGCTTTGCCAATCCATTCCTCTTTAGTTTTGGTGCTCAACCAGAGTTTGTAAACTCTTTCGGAGTACAGCATGCTAATATTTTGATTAGTCTTTCACAGGTTAGTGAGACCTGTTGTATTCTTCTGATTCCATTCTTTATGCGTCATTATGGTATTAAGAATGTGATGTTGATAGCTATGTTTGCATGGGTATTGCGCTTTGGTTTGTTTGGAGTTGGTAATCCTGGCTTCCCAGGTATCTTGATGTTCGTACTTTCAATGATTGTCTATGGTGTAGCTTTCGACTTCTTCAATATCTCCGGTTCACTCTTTGTAGATAATAGTACGGAGCCAGCTCTTCGTTCTTCAGCACAAGGTTTGTTTATGTTGATGACCAATGGTGTTGGTGCAACAGTAGGAACATTGGCAGCCCAAGCTATTGTAAATGCCTATACACATCCACAGACTGTGGGCTCAGATACACTGACTGTAGGTGATTGGCAGTCTTGTTGGTTCATCTTTGCAGGCTATGCCTTTGTTGTAGGTGTCTTGTTTGCTATTATCTTCCGACCAAAGAAAGCATAATTGCATACTGATAAATCGTATAGAATTAATGAGTAAAGTTCAACTTATATATGAAGGTGTATCACAGATAGTAGGAGGTCCGGAGTTAGGACTTCTCGTTCTGTCTGATCTTACACATACAAGGCAGATTGCCATTGTGTGTGATAAACATATGGAGTATGAACTTGGCTTGCGAACAGGCGAGAAGTCTGTTACAGAAAGATTGTTGCCAGAAGTGCTTTGTAGTGTGAATCCAATGATGACAAGTGAGCACTATGAGATACTCTTTAATTCTATTATTGATGGACAATATAAGGCTCTTTTGGTAAATAAAGATGACTTAACGCTTACCCCTATACGTGCTTCTGATGCAATCTTATTGGCACATGTGGCAAAGTTGAATATCTTTATGGAAGAGCATCTATTCAAGCGTCAGAGTGTTGATAGCAGTGTAAGCCAGAACAAAATGGCATTACCTTTAAATGCTTTAAGCTTTGAGATGTTGCATCATGCCTTGGAGAAAGCTATAGAAGATGAGAATTATGAACTTGCTTCTATGCTTAGAGATGAAATGAAGAATAGGGCAAAGGAACCTTGATTACGAAAGCTAATCAAGAATACCGAATTGCTATATAGAACATCCTTTTTAAAGAAGACGATGTTATAAAACCAAAGAATGAAAGAAGCAAGATACTTTTATGTCCCTAATGCAGCCGTAGAAACGGAGTTGCCAGCTGAGGAAGCAGTTCATGCAATACGTGTACTTCGGTTGAAAGAAGGTGATGAAATGTTCCTTATGGATGGTGAAGGCTACTTTTATAAAGCGGAAGTAGCACTGGTGTCATCGAAGAAGTGCCTTTATACTATTAAAGAAACGCTGAAACAAGAACCTGTTTGGCGTGGAAAGATTCATCTTGCTATTGCTCCAACAAAAGACATGGGGCGCATAGAATGGATGACAGAAAAGGCAACTGAAGTAGGTTTTGACGAAATCAGCTTCTTAGATTGTAAGTTCTCTGAGCGTAAGACATTGCGTGCTGATCGTATAGAAAAGATTGTCATTTCTGCAGTAAAGCAAAGTCGTAAGGGTTGGAAACCTGTTGTAAATCCGATGACACCTTTTCGTCGTTTCATAGAAAATTGTTCCAACAATGGGCGGAAGTTTATCTGTCATTGTTATCCAGAGATTTCACGTGCAGACTTCTTACTACTATTTCACAGGAAGAACAGCCTTCTTCTGCTGAGGATATTACTGTATTAGTAGGTCCGGAAGGCGACTTCTCTATTGATGAAGTACGTTTTGCTTTGGAGCATGGTTTTGAGAGTGTTACATTGGGTAACAGCCGTTTACGCACAGAGACTGCAGGACTTAGTGCCGTTATGATGTCGCAGCTTGCACGTAGAGTGTAAGCTGTTTTTGTGTGTATAAAGTTTGAATAGATGGTGAAGACTTCTAAAAATAGATATGTGTAATTGTAATTATCATATTCCGCACCAATGGTGTTAAGCCTTCGCACAATGTGTGCTAAGCCTCCGCACATGATGTGTGGAGCATCAATGCGACAGTAAATAATGGATAGAATCGTCCTTTATGGACATTAGTTGAAATGCAACAAGACAAATAATAGGTAATAGAACACTAATAATCAAGTTATATGATAAAAAGTTTATCGAGTGCAATAGAATTATTTTTTTTTCATTGTTCTCCCGTGTTTGTATCAAAAAAATGCTTAATTTTTGCAGCATACATTTAAATAACGTTATTATTTATATTAAATTTTTTTAGCTAAACTATGCAGAAAAAGATTACTTTTCTTGATTACGTTGTTGCTTGCAATGACAACTACTGTCATGGCACAGGTTACAACTTCTGGAATCAGCGGTAAGGTTGTATCTCAGGGTGAAGATGTTATTGGTGCTACCATTACAGCGACCCACCAACCTTCAGGAACTGTTTACCGTGCTGTGACGAACATCGATGGCCGTTACACTATTCAAGGTATGCGCGTCGGTGGTCCTTACAAGGTGACCATAGCTTACATTGGTCAGAAGACAAAGACTTTTGATAATGTAACACTTCGTCTGGGTGAGACGGAAGATCTCTCTTGTTCTCTTCAAGACGACACCAAGGAACTTCAAGAAGTTGTTGTAAAGGGTAGTGCAGGTGTCAATGCAACCAAGACAGGTGCTGCACAGAGTATCAACTCTAAGCAGATTGCTGATATGCCAAGTATCACACATGGTATTGCTGATGTAGCTCGACTTAATCCACAGCTGACAACAACAAATAGTGGTGCAATGTCTTTTGCTGGTACCAGTAACCGTTATAACTCTTTCATGATTGACGGTGCTGCCAACAATGACGTGTTCGGACTTTCTGGTGATGGAACGAATGGTGGTAGAGCCGGTGCGCAGCCAGTATCAATGGAGACTATTGAGCAGATTCAGGTGAACGTTGCTCCTTTCGATGTTCGTCAAGGTGGTTTTACTGGTGGTGCTATCAATGCTATTACAAAGAGTGGTACCAATAATTTCCACGGTAGTGTTTATGGCTTTGGTAACAATCAGAACTTGGTTGGATCAAAATATCCTCTCGCAGATGGTGGTTATGCTCCAAAGTTCAACAAACAGCAAGAGTATAATATCGGTGTAACCTTGGGTGGTCCGATTATCAAAGATAAGTTATTCTTCTTTGCAAACTATGAAAAAACCAACAAAACCTATCCAAACCTTTATACTTTAGGCTCTGAGCAGTCAGCTGTTGATGCTGCAAAGGCAAATGATATCTTGGTTAAGATTGCTGATATCGCTAATCGTCAAGGTGTAAACTTCCCAACAGCACTTTCTAACAGTGATATTTATACAAAGAGTAATAAGGTAGGTTTGAAGCTCGACTGGAATATCAATGAGACTAATAAAGCCTCTCTTCGTTGGAGTCTTGTTGATGCAGTTCAGTTGAATAATGCTGGTTCACGAACAGCTGTTAATGGTAGTAGCTATGCTTTCCCATTTGAAAGTACTACCAATTCATTCATTGCAGAGTTGCAGAGTCGTATCTCTCCGTCTGTTGCTAATGAGGCTCGTGCAAGCTACGTACGTGTAAGAGACAATCGTGCTATCTCTGGTGAATATCCTAATGTTACTATCAATAACGTCGGTGGTGGTGCAGTAAACTTAGGTATTGACCGTTCTTCTATGGCTAACCGCTTGGATCAGGATATCTATACATTGGAAGATAACTTGACTTGGTATAAGGGTAATCATACCTTTACATTCGGTACTCACAACGAATTGTATAAGTTTACAAATCTCTTCCTTCAGGATCTCTTTGGTAGTTATACCTTTAAGAACTATGATTCTTTCGTAAGCTACTACAATGATTATGTTAATGGAACTATCGATCCAAAGAAGTCATACATTAACTTGTATCGTTATGGTCATGCAAATGTTGACGTAACAGGTAACCCACGTTGGGAATCTTCATTCGGTGCGGCTCAGTTGAGTTTCTATGCACAGGATAAGTGGGATGCAACCACAAACTTCCAGTTGACTTATGGTTTGCGTATGGATATTCCAATTATCATGGATACTCCTACAGCAAATGAGCCATTTGCTCAGTATGCAGAGACAAAGGGATGGAATGTTAAGACTAATCAGCGTTTGGCAAGTACTCCTCTTTTTAGCCCACGTGTAGGTTTCCGTTGGGATATCAAGAAAGATCGCAGATTTATTCTCCGTGGTGGTGCTGGCGTGTTCACTGGTCGTATTCCATTGTTTGGATTAGCAACAACTATGCAAATACTGGTATTCAGATTTCATCATTCAATGTTAACTCTCCAACAGGCTTGGATTTGTTGCTTGACCCTAATGGACAGGAGGCAAATGCTAATAAGTTGAAGGCATTAGGAAGTCAGACTATCAATGTTTACGATCGTAACTTCAAGTATGCACAGAACCTTCGTTTTAACCTTGGCTTTGACTTTAATGTGTTAGGTATCAACTGGACAGCCGAGGCTATCTACTCAAAGACATTGAATGATATCCTTTATGAGAATCTTGCTTACGAGCAGACTGGTAAGACCTTTGGTGAAGTCTATGGTAGTGCAGGTGCTCCTGTAGAAGACAATCGTCCACTTTTCTCTAAGGTAACTGCAGGAAGTCCTTATACAAATGTTTATAAACTCAGCAATACTTCAAAGGGTTATACAATGAACTTGAGCTTGAAGGCTGAGAAGCATTTCGACTTCGGACTTGACTTGATGGCAAGTTATACTTGGACAAAGGCTATGAGTGTCAATAATGGTAGCTCATCTGTTGCAGAGAGTAACTGGAGATATAATTATACTTATCGTAACCCTAACGACCCAGAGTTGGGCTATTCTGCTTACAATATTCCTCACCGTATTCAGGCTTCTGCTTACTATCACATAAACTATGGTGCACAGAAGCAGTGGCAGACTACTGTAGGTCTTATCTATCAGGCTAAGAGTGGCTCTCCATATAGTATCTATTATTATGGTGATGTTAACGAAGATGGCGCAAATGGTAACGACCTCTTCTTTATCCCAACAGATGCTCAGATTGATAAGATGCAGTTTGAAGAGACTAACTTCTCTGCTAATGCACTTACGAAAACAGTCTTTGGTGATAACTTTACTGCACCTAAGTTGACTGCTGATATGCAGCGTGCAATGATGAAGCATTGGATTGGCAATGACTCTTATATGAAGAATCATCGTGGTGAATACTACAAGCGTTATGCTGATAACCTCGCTTTCGAACATCACTTCGATGTTCACTTCGCACAGAAGTATAGCTTCAAGGTGGGTGGTCAGATTAATTCTCTTGAGTTGAGCTTCGATATCATCAATGCTGGTAACATGCTGAATAAGAACTGGGGTCATACCTATGGTGATGGTTTCGGTGTGTACTATAGTCCAGTTAACTATCAGAGAAATGGTCGTTACCAGTTCACTGGTGGTTATGCAACACGTAACTATAGCGATTACTACAGCCGTTGGCGTGGTCAGCTTGGCTTGCGTTACACATTCTAAGATGTAAGATAAAACAATATAAAAAGCAGAGACTCTTGTTGGGGTCTCTGCTTTTTTTGTTACCTTTGTGCTTGATAGACTGCATTTGGTAATCTGTGAGTAATCGTTCATAGCATCCATTTGCACTATCTTTATATAAGAATTAAAAACCATACATTATGATTATTGATTTTGACAAGATTACCGAAGAGCATATTGAAGGCTTTAAAGGGGGTGAAGGGAAATTAGATGTGCGTGCTTTTGTAGATGATCAGGCACGTATCATGTACTCAACCTTGCGTCCTGGTGCAAATAGTGGAAAGCATCAGCATGTGGGTTCTTTTGAAGTTATGTATGTTATTAGTGGTGAACTGACTGTTCATTATGACGATACAACAGAAGTTGCGAGGGTAGGACAGTTACATTATTGTCCAGAAGGGCACTTCCATTGGTTTGAAAACTGTACGGACCACGATGTCGTTTACCTTGCTATCGTACCAACTTTGAGGTAAGTGCGAATTCTTTTCATGAAAAAAAATATTTATTGTCGTGATGAAAAATATTTCTTTTCATGATAATAATCTTTTCTTTTTCATGATAATAATTCTTTCTTTTCATGAAAAAGAATTTGTTTTTATGCTATCATATTGCCTCAGCTATCTCGGTCTTTTTCAATTAAATAGTAAAGGGAATGTAGGTCGTTTATGGTTAGTAAGCAAATTGATTATGGCATGGAAATTTACATTATACGTACGTAAATACTGTTGTAAAGTTGTATTATTGTAAGAAGGGGGTACCCCAAGCGATATTTTAACCTAAAACGATGAGAATTAAAAACCTAATAATGACAACGATAACTTTATTGACGGGATTGGGTGCTAACGCCTCTGATGCCGATAGCTTAATGGTGATGCGTGGTTTTCCTACGGATGAAGTAGGAATCGAACATGGCGTTTCGGCTTGTTATGCAGGTAGAATTGATGACCAACTTGTTATGGCTGGTGGTTGTAACTTTCCAGTAAATACGTTGGCTCCTGATAGTAAGAAGGTTTATTACAGTGGGATTTATGCTACCAAAACTGACGATGGAAATCAACTGAATTGGAAGTTGGTTGGTCACTTGCCTGAACCTTTGGCTTATGGTGTTACTGTGACTTGCGACAACAGTATGATTGTTGTAGGCGGAATGAATAACGACGGAAGCTATGGAAAAGTTTATCGTGTAACTCTTGTTGATGGTAAAGCTGAAGTTTCGACTCTCCCTTCTATGCCTTGCTCAGTGGATAATATGGCTGGTGCTTTGGTCGGTAAACATCTCTATATAGCAGGAGGAGCAATGGATGGTAAGGCTTCTAATCGTGTTTTGCGCCTTGATTTAGATAATATCTCAGCTGGTTGGAAGGACATAAAGCCTTTCCCTGGTATGGTACGTGTGCAGCCAGTGGCAGGGAGTATGGGTGATAATCGTTTCTGTCTTTTCGGTGGTTTCGCTCCTGCAGCAAATGGTGAGGAAGCAAAGTTGTCGTTGGATGGTTGTGTATATGATGAGACGACTGATGAGTGGGAGTTGGTTGAAGGTCCGAAAGACGACCAAGGTGAGCCTCTATTCGTTGGAGGTGGTACAGGTATAAACCTAACTAAAGACCAGCTTTTAGTAATGGGAGGCGTAAACAAAGATGTTTTCCTCTCTGCTGTCAATCATCCTCAACCAGATTATTTAAGGCATCCTATTGAGTGGTATTGCTTTAATCCATACACTTTATACTATAATAAAGATGGTTGGAAGGTACTTTATAAGAGTTCAGAAACGGCACGTGCTGGTGCAGCTTTGGCACAGACAGATCATGGTTTGTACGTGATTGGTGGCGAGTTGAAGCCAAGAGTGCGTAGTAATAAGATAGTAAAGTACCCGAAACGCTAATATCTATTGGTGAAATTTTGCTCCTAATTTAAGTAATTTATTAATCGCCCATTATTCTCTATGACACTCATTGCTTACTTATGTAAGATGATTGATATACGGGGAGGGCTGTAATCTTTTATGAAAAAATACTATCCTTGGGTACTTGTTGCCCTCCTTTGGTTTGTAGCCTTACTGAATTATATGGATCGACAGATGTTGTCGACGATGCAGGAAGCTATGAAAGTCGATATTGCAGAACTAAATCACGCAGAGGCTTTTGGTGCATTGATGGCTGTTTTCTTGTGGATTTACGGTATTGTAAGTCCATTCGCAGGTATTATTGCCGACCGAGTTAATCGTAAGTGGCTTGTTGTTGGTAGTATCTTTGTATGGTCTGCTGTGACTTATCTTATGGGTTATGCTGAGAGTTTCGACCAACTTTATTGGCTCCGTGCCTTTATGGGCATTAGCGAAGCACTTTATATTCCTGCAGCTTTGTCGCTCATTGCTGATTGGCATGAGGGAAAAATCACGCTCATTAGCGATAGGTATTCACATGACAGGACTTTATGTTGGTCAGGCTGTTGGAGGTTTTTGGTGCAACGTTGGCAGCGATGTTCTCATGGCATGCAGCCTTTCATTGGTTTGGTATTATTGGTATTGTTTACTCACTCGTATTGCTTATGTTCTTGAAGGAGAATCCTAAGCATGGACAGAAAGCGGTTTTACAAGGTGAGACTAAGCCAAGTAAGAACCCTTTCCGTGGCTTGTCTATTGTCTTCTCGACGTGGGCTTTCTGGGTAATACTCTTCTATTTTGCCGTGCCAAGTCTCCCAGGTTGGGCAACAAAGAACTGGTTGCCAACGCTATTTGCTAATAGTTTGGATATCCCAATGTCAAGTGCAGGACCAATGTCAACGATAACTATCGCTGTATCATCGTTTATCGGTGTTATCATGGGAGGTGTTATTTCTGACCGTTGGGTACAGCGTAACTTGCGAGGACGTGTCTATACCAGTGCTATTGGACTTGGTCTTACCGTTCCAGCCCTTATGTTATTGGGCTTTGGTCATAGTCTTGTGTCTGTCGTTGGAGCAGGTTTATGCTTTGGTATTGGCTATGGTATGTTTGATGCTAACAATATGCCAATCCTCTGTCAGTTCATTTCTTCAAAGTATCGCAGTACTGCTTATGGTATTATGAACATGACTGGAGTCTTCGCTGGTGCTGCTGTTACACAGGTATTAGGTAAGTGGACTGATGGTGGTAACCTTGGTAATGGCTTTGCTATCTTGGGAGGTATTGTTGTCTTAGCTTTGGTTTTACAGCTCTCTTGCTTGAAACCAACAACCGACAATATGGAGTAACGAATCGCTTAAAATTGCTTATTATTATCATATATAATCGCCTTTCCCACGCATACAACCCCCTTTTAGAGGATTAAAGGTGGAGGGCAACAATGTTTATGGAAAAGATTATTGGATTAATTGACGCACCGTTCACGCCATTCTATGCTAATGGCGATGTCAATCTTGAGCCTATTGAGGCTTATGCAGCCATGTTGCAGAAGAACGGTTTGAAGGGAGTGTTTATTAATGGTTCATCTGGTGAGGGCTATATGCTCACAACTGAGGAGCGTATGCAGTTGGCAGAACGCTGGATGCAGGCTGCACCAGAGGGCTTCAAGGTTATCGTACACGTGGGTAGTTGTTGCTTGTGTGAGAGCGTACGTTTGGCAGAACATGCAGAGAAGATTGGTGCATGGGGTATCGGAGCTATGGCTCCTCCATTCCCAAAGATTGGTCGTATCGAGGAGTTAGTGAAGTATTGTGAGACGATTGCAGCGGCAGCTCCCTCTCTCTTCCTTTCTACTACTACCACATCCCAGCATTCAATGGTGCATTCTTATCTATGCTCGAACTCTTGAAAGCAGTCGATGGTCGTATCCCTAACTTTGCAGGCATTAAGTACACCTTCGAGAGTCTTTATGAGTACAACCAGTGCCGTCTTTACAAGGATGGTAAGTTTGATATGCTTCATGGACAGGACGAAACGATTCTCCCAAGTTTAGCTCAAGGCGGTGCGAAGGGTGGTATTGGCGGCACAACCAACTATAATGGTCGTGAGCTGACAGGTATCATCGAGGCATGGAACAAGGGTGATATTGAAACAGCACGTGAGAAACAAAACTTCTCACAAGAGGTTATCAACGTCATTTGTCACTTCCGTGGCAATATCGTTGGTGGTAAGCGCATCATGAAGTTGATGGGTTTTGACCTTGGTCCTAACCGTGTTCCATTCCAGAATATGACAGATGAAGAAGAGGCACGCATGAAGAAAGAACTTGAAGAAATCGGTTTCTTCGAGCGTTGCAATAAGTTCTAACAAACATAATTCAGCCCAATATTTCCTTTTATTCTTCCTTTCAATGCTTATTGATTTATAGGAAGAGTGGGAAATATTGGGCTGTTTTGTTTTTTTATCAAGCCGTTCGCAGTAGTCTATCAATTATAGATAGTGATTTCACCTGCAATCGACTGGTTCATATATTTGCGAATTGTTTCGGTGTCGTTGTACTTAGCTTGCAGATACATCAACTTTGTTACAGCAGCTTCAACCGTACTATCATAACCGCTAATAACGCCAGTATCCTTAAGTTGATAGCCCGTATCGTAACGATTCATCTCAACCTGTCCACTAATACACTGACTGATATTAACCACAATAACGTCACGCTCTGAAACCTTACGAAGTATATTCATAAGCCAAGGTTGCTGTGGAGCGTTTCCACTTCCATATGACCGCATGACAATACTTCTCAACTCTGGCGCATCAAACATGTGATGAATCAAATGCTCCTCAATACCAGGGAAGAGAGAAAAGATAATCACATTGTTATCCAACTCGAAGTGTGGCACCATTGGTTTTGTAAAGTCTGGCTTTAGGATATTGTGTTCATTAAAGTTGAAGTTGACGCCAGCCTCACAAAGATGAGGATAGTTAAAGGTGTCAAACGCATTGAATTCGTCTGCATTCTGCTTCGTTGAGCGGTTGCCTCGTAGGAGATGACCGCTAAAGTAGATACAAACCTCTGGTACCATTGGCGTGCCGTCTAAGTGATGTGCAGATGCCAATTCAAGACTTGTCATGAGGTTTTCCTTACCGTCCGTACGCAGCTGACCTATTGGAAGTTGTGAACCTGTAAGGATGATTGGTTTTGTGAGGTTTTCAAACATAAATGACAAGACAGAGGCTGTGTAAGACATCGTGTCTGTACCATGCAAAACAACAAAACCATCATACTCATCATATCGGTCTGAAATAACTTTCACCAACTGCTTCCATCGCACTGGTGACATATCAGAAGAGTCGATAGGAGGGTCGAACTGATAGGTATCAACCTCCGTAGGAATTAGTTTGAACTCGGGAACGTTATCAACAAGATGGTTGAAGTCTAATGGCTCCAATGCACCTGTTCGTTGGTTGTGTCCCATACCAATGGTACCGCCTGTATAAATGAGTAATACTTTGTTGGTTCTGTTCATCGTGCATTAGTTTGTTATTTTTGCAAAGATAAGAAAAACATTTAATTCCCATCGTAATTTTAAAAGATAATTTTCTATATAATGTTGTATGGTAAGCAAATATCTTGTATATTAGTTGTTAGTGGCTTGTTTCATACGGTAATGTCCTTTATCTCATCGTTTTCTTTTGTTATATTGGGGCTCGTTAAGCCTTGTTTTGTAGGTAAGCACCAATGGTGTTAATGCTCAGCACTAATGGTGCTGACGCTCCGCACCATTGGTGCTGATGCTTAATTGCGATGTTATATATCTCCTTTTTGGGGCGGAAACTATGTTATTAGCCCTTTTGTAAGGCTTCCTACCGATGTGTTTTTTCCTTTACAACGTTTGGTTATCTCTTCTTTATGCTTACCTTTGTTTTCTTAACATGATCAATCACAATATTACCAAATCAACTTTCGACTATGGAGAAGAAATATTTTGCCCCTTCAGAACTGATTATAAATGAGGATGGAAGTATCTTCCACTTGCACTTGAGGCCAGAGAATCTTGCAGATAAAGTTATTCTTGTTGGTGACCCTGGACGTGTGGCACTCGTTGCTTCACACTTTGAGAATAAAGAATGTGAGGTTTCTAATCGTGAGTTCTGTGCTATCACAGGTACTTTCAAGGGAAAGAGAATTACGGTTTTGAGTACAGGTATTGGCTGTGACAATATTGATATCGTTTTAAACGAATTAGATGCGCTTGCTAATATTGATTTCAAGACACGTACAGAGAATGAGCAGTTGCGCCAGTTGACACTCGTACGAATCGGTACTTGTGGTGGACTGCAGCCTTACACACCTGTTGGTACTTATATTGCGTCTGCCAAGAGTATTGGTTTTGATGGTTTGTTGAACTTCTATGCAGGTCGCAATCAGGCTTCTGACCTTGAGTTTGAAGCGGAATTCAAGAAGCAGGTTGAATGGGATTCGCAGTTGGGAAATCCATACGTAGCTTGTGCTGATAAGGAATTGCTTGACACTATCGCTGCAGATGATATGGTACGTGGTGTTACGATTGCTTGTGGAGGATTCTTCGGACCACAGGGACGTGAGCTTCGTTTGCCATTGCAGGACCCTAAATTGAATGAGAAGATAGAAAACTTCTCTTATAATGGTATGCAGATAACCAACTTCGAGATGGAGTCTTCGGCTCTTGCTGGTCTTGCAACGCTTATGGGGCATAAGGCTGTAACGGTTTGTATGGTTATTGCCAACCGCCTTGCAAAAGAAGCAAATGCAAGCTATAAGAATACTATTGATGGCTTGATAGAGAAGGTGTTGGAGAGAATATAGAATTCTTTATGAAGATAATTTCTTGGAATACTTTTGGTATTAGGACAGCTTTACCAAATCTTCAGAAGATGTTGGAAAGCTGTACTCCTGATATCGTATGTCTACAAGAAACTAAAATAAGAGCGCGATATGCCAATTTTGACTTTAAAGGCTATCGGCAGTATTGGAATGAGTCAACAGACTTTGCACATTTAGGTACTGCTCTTTTGTCAAAGTCAAGCTCTCTTCTATCTGTTACATATGATAACTTTGATGCATATTACGACAAAGGGAATGTCATTGTTACAGAATTAAAGGAGATTTATGTTGTATGTGTTTATGTTCCTTATGCAGGGGCAACAGCAACAACAAGGGATAATAGGCACCATTGGTATAAGTGTTTTCAAAGTCTTATTCACCAATTACAGCAAAATAAGCCATGCGTTATATGTGGTGATTTCAATGTTGTGCAGCAAGATATAGATGCTTGGGATAAGGCTGTTATAAACACTTCTTTAGCTTGTTTTAGTAAAGAAGAACGTGCAGAAATTGGAAGGTTTGTTCAAGAAGAACAGTTGATTGATGTCTATCGTTGCCTATATCCCAGTACTAAAGTGAAGGATTTACTTATTTTCCATTCGGGTCTGACTATAGAAAGGATAAGAAAGGGTATAGAATAGACTTGTTTCTCATTAGCAAACAATTAATCAGTAAGGTTGTTGACTGCTGTCCATTACAGGATGTAGAAGGTTCATGTAATGTTCCTCTCTTACTCGATATAGATATATAACAATAGTAAAATGAATTCAAAGGGTATATTTTTATCAGCATCTGATACAGTGTGTAGTCTTGCTACTCAGCCTGGTGGAGCTATAGGTGTCATCCGTGTGAGTGGTGAGAAGGCGATAGAAGTGACAGACAAAGTCTTTCATGGTGTTCGTGGAAAGCATTTAACAGATGCGAAAGGGAACACCTTGCATTATGGTGAAATCCTTGATAAGGAGGGAAATACCATTGATGATGTTCTGGTTAGTGTCTTCCGTGCTCCTCATAGCTATACGGGTGAGAACAGTACTGAGATATCTTGTCATGGTTCTGCTTATATTCTTAATCAGGTTGTAAAGGCACTTATTGATGCTGGTTGTCGTCAGGCTCAGCCGGGAGAGTACACACAGCGAGCTTATATGAACGGCAAGATGGACCTTAGTCAGGCGGAAGCTGTTGCCGACCTCATTGCTGCTTCTAATCGTGCAACGCATCAAGTGGCATTGAGCCAGTTGAAGGGTCATTTTAGTTCAGAGCTTTCACTCTTGCGCGAACAGCTTTTGAAAATGACTTCTTTGTTGGAGTTAGAACTTGATTTCTCTGATCATGAGGAACTTGAGTTTGCTGATCGTACAGAACTAAAGGCTTTGGCAGAGACGATTCATCAAAAGATAAAACTCCTCACAGATTCCTTTGAGACAGGTAAGGCTTTGAAGAAAGGTGTGCCTGTTGCCATTGTTGGTAAGACGAACGTGGGTAAGTCGACTCTGTTGAATTGTCTTCTTCACGAGGAGAAAGCCATTGTGTCGAATATTCATGGTACAACACGTGATGTCATTGAGGATACAACAGAAATCAAAGGTGTTACCTTCCGTTTCATAGACACAGCTGGTATTCGTCACACTGATGACCAAATTGAGAAGTTAGGCATTGAGCGTGCTTATCAAAAGATGGATGAGGCTGCCATTGTCTTATGGGTTATTGATGAGCAGCCAACGGCAGAAGAATGTGCTGAAATGCAGCGTTTGGCGAAAGGTAAGCATTTGATAGCTATCTTTAATAAAATAGATAGTAAAGAAACAGAGCGAAAACTGCTAAATGATGAATTGCCAACTATCTTTATATCAGCAAAGTTAAAGCAAATATTAAGGCTTTGGAGGAGGCTATTTATGAAGCTGCTGATATCCCTGAGATAAGTGAGAATAGTGTTATCATTACCTCTGCGCGTCATTACGAGGCATTAACGCGTGCTGACGAATCTATCTTACGTGTCATTGAAGCTCTCGACTTTGGACTTAGTGGTGACCTTGTTAGTGAAGACTTACGCATTTGTCTTCATCAACTCGCTGATATAACAGGTGGCCAGATTACCCCACATGAAGTGCTTGGAAATATATTTAAGCACTTCTGTATTGGTAAGTAAGGTCTTTGGATAGGTTGCTCTCTTTGTGTCGTAAGTCCTTATTATTGAGAAATGTAACCCTCTTGATCATAGCCTTTACGCTCATGATGAATGAGGTCTATCAATTGTTGAATCTCTATTCTGTCTGATTTAATATCCTTATAACGAGCATATTGTTCGTTATAACGCCTTGTTGAGCCGCATCTTAACCGTGAGGAGATATCTTCTGGGATTAAGAAAGATGTGCGTTCTGTGCCTAAATGCTTCTGAAATTCAGACAGGAATATATGAATACCAGCCAAATCAAAGTCGCCAAAGTGGATATATGGATTGGGAATAGATGCCAGCCATTCTCTAAGATCGGTTGATTGTGGATAGCGTGAGACGAACAGTACTTTTTTTGAATGTCCATGTTTATGTAGGTACTCATCGAAGAAGAGTCTTTGTTGACGAACTTTTCTGAAATTCTCCATATTCTCAATTCCAATGATAATCACGTTGTCTGGAATTGTAAATGTTTTCCAATCAGATACAAACAAGAAACATCCTTCTTGTGGATTGATGGTAAATGGTTCTTTATTCAATTGACATTCAATCGACTCATACGTATTCACTGGGAATCCAGGACACGAACGTATAGTCACGAGTTTAGAGTTTCCTGTCTCGCTTGCCATAGAACTTCTTGAGTCGAAATTATCGACATCTAAAATACGATAGTTCTCATCCTTATCAATAAGAAACCTTTTTAATGCTTCGATATTGTTGGCACGATACGATTTTCTCGACCCATGTACAATGATTTGCAATAGACCTTCCTGGATAAGTTCTGTCAGTAGTCTATTACTTATCCTTGAGCCTGCAACGGTCTCACCAGCTATTAACGCTTGTATAGATGCACTTACTGCCATAGTCTTTCGATGTTATATTCTTTTTAAAAGTTTCTCAACTTTCGTCTTTACACCATGCTTGCTTAGTAGGTAGGTGTACCGGTAATCGTACGGATTATAGGATGTTGGTGAACTGTTTATTAGCTGGATATTACGTGAGTTGGCAAACTGTAAGATGCCTTTAATGTTGTTTGGATGTAGACGACCAATCTCATCCATCATACAATGGACGATGAAATCACCACTCTTACGGGCTGCCTTCTTCTTGAATACGTTGATAAGCATGATGTTAACCATTGCCTTCACTAAGATGTCTGTTCCGTCTGAACCAACGTTATTAATGCGTTCTACCCAGCTTGTATCATTGTCGTTCTCCTTTACACGGAATTGTAAACGGAAGGCATCGCCCAATGATACGATGTTACGATTTGGCTCGTTCTGTAACTGATGAGATAAGCTCTTCAGATAGTCTACAACCTTTCGGTTTACTTCATCACGATTATCATTTGAGAAGAGGTTAAGTTCTCCTATAGAAAGAGCATTCTCTATGCAGTAATTATGAATGGATATAAGCAACTGCATAGCTTGTCTGACGACTCATTTGCTCTTAATTCTATACTTTTAATGACTCCAGCAAAGTTCTTCTCAACAAAGTCTCGATTGATGTCAAGGATTACTCCATCTACATCTGATCTACGTTTCATCAATGCGCCAACCTCAGTTGAAATACGTCCTAAGATGTCTTTATAATGTTCACTGGTACGTCTTCGATACTCTTCTATCTTATTATTGTCGATAAACTCTTGTAAGTCAACCGCAATCTGCATATAATCTGCGTCTGTGATAGGCATTGTGTTGAAGTGAAAAGCATTCTGCGGCTTAAAGTTACGATTGAAGTTTACAACAGTTCCTTTTAGTATCTCAATGGCTTCTCGTTTCTGATTAATGGTGCCTCTCAGCTGACTTATTAGCTGTAGACAGTCTAAATGCGTAGACTTTACCTTATTATCAGCAAGATAATCGTTGGATACTAAGTGTTCATTTTCTATAACTTGATGATATTGATTTAGTCCATCTCGTCTATGAGCGAGGTCTTTTTGGATCGCTCTCTGTTGGTCTTCAAATGCTTGCTTCTTCTTTTCTATGCGTATTCGTTTATCTTCGTAGCGTTGTTGCAACATAATAAGTCGCTGCCCAATCTCCTTTATATTGTTTCTAATATCAGCTTCTTTAGAGAAGAGAGATTCCACCGCATCTTCGTATTTGATTACATCATTGCGGTCTGTTTCTATCTGTTGAAGTAGCTTGTTAAGCTCATCAAGTGCTTTGTGATATTCGTTCAGCAATTTTATGTCTACCCCTTTACCTTCAAGCTCAGCTTTTTGTTGCTTGTCAAGTTGAGTTTTTTGATTTTCAAATCCCTGATTATGCAATTCGGATTCAGACTTTTGTTGCTCTTGAAAGACATTAAGTTCATTATTAAGTGCCTTTACAGACCTATTGAAAGCAGCATCAAGTTCCTTCAATTCCTTTTCGTTCTTAGCATCATTCTTAGCTTGTCTTTCTTTCTCAGCCTCAACTTTAAGAGTGGCATCATTGAATGCACGCATACGTAACTCTTGTTCGCTTGAGATTATTTCCTGCTCTTCCATCTCTAATTTATGCCGTTGGTTCTGCAGGTTCTGTCTCTTGGTAGGTATTTGTTCAGCCTCCACTCTTAACTGAGTAGCCTCCTGACGCAATGGTTTAAGTAGGTTACCATACTTCTTACCAAGTTTAGATATTTCCTCTTGGAGGGTCACTGGCAGTTGTGATAACTGTCTATTCAATAGTTGATGTTGGCTCTCTAAATTTTTCTTCTTTGCCCTATACTCATCAGGAGTACGATGGGTAGGCTCAATATTTTCCAAGTTGAGCTTTACTCCAAATAGGTTGTCCGTTTTATAGTCTAACGTTGGTTCAAGTCCTTGGGCGTAGAGTATTCGTTCTTCATCTACAACTTTTCCAATCGTATCTTCCCACCCTTCAGCATTCTTACACAACCAATGATACAGCGAGTCATCCAGATGTGACAGCAAGTCGTTGATTCTTGCAATCTCATTACGGCATATCGCACGATTGTCTTCCAATCGTTTTTGTTCCTGCAAAGAGGCTTGTTTTAATTCAGCCTCTTTCATTTCGAATTCGTTAGTCAGCTTTTCTATTTGAATTCTAACAGTTTTCTGTTGTTCCTCGTTAGCCTTTTCATTGATATCTAATTGTTGCAGTTGCTCCTTTACCAGCTTGATGTCATCCTCTTTTGGGTGCCATTGGCGCAGTTCTTTAAGTCTACTATCAGCTCTATACTGTTCAGCAGTAAGACTGTGAAGACGTTCTTTGGATTCGAGTGACCAAGCACGATACGCATTCATAACTTGGTTTCTGTTCTTAGAACGCTCTTCTTCATAGCGATTACGTTCTTGTTGTAGCTCTGTTTGCTTTGTATATAAAGTCTCTCTCAGCCTATTGATAAATGCTTGATGAGCATTTTCAAGTTTCGCTTTGGCGATATTATACTTCTCTGCTATTGACGCATTCGTTTTGAGTAAATCATCCAATAGCATTTTTTTCTCATCCGCCTCATACTTTAATGACTTCTCACGAGCATTAAGTGCAACCTTTTCTTTTATATTGATAGCATCAAAATACTTTCGTTTCTCAGCTATCTCTTTCAGTTTACTATTCTTCCCACCAAGGTCTTGATTGAGTGAGTCTTTTTCTTTGTCATAGTCTGCTTTAAGTTCCTTCTGACGTTTACTCTCTTTCTCAATATTGTTTCTTACATCTACAAGTTTACTTTCTAATAGTGGTATTTGTTGTTCATCGTCCGCTACAACATAGTTCAGCATGTGCCATACATCAAGTAGTTGCTGATCAAACGCAACAATCTTACGGCCCTGTTCAGCTATTTTCAGTGCCTGCTGGCGTACGGGATAAATTCCGTCACGTGTCTGTCGGAACCAACAGTCTATTTCATCGTATTCTCTTTCAAAGTCTGTTACCAGTCTTCTGTACGTTTGTAAATCAATAGGGTAGTCTTCGTCAGCCATTGACTGGATGATAGTATTCTTTACAAAGTCAGCATCCAACTTCGTGTTAAGGAATACATTTTGAATACTTCGGGGTATGTTTTGATAGTGGGAACTCTGTACTAAGGCATAGCGAGTAAACTTATGGTCGTGTGCATTACCAAAGATGATATCCTTAAACATCACCCCTGAGTCGATTCTTGCCGATACACTCACATTCTTATCAATACGTTCACGTATCTTGACCCAGTCACTCAACACCTGTTTATCATTATCAATGAGCCACTCCCTTTGGTATGGCGCATCAATAAACCGCCAAGAAGCACGTCCTTGGTATCGGTTGACTAATATGGTATATGCTCCATTATCACGTATTACCTCATAGAGGATATGCGAGTTAGATTGGCGGAAATAGAACTCGTCAAACGACTTCTGGCCTTGTTGAATACCCAACTTATGCTTGTCGGCATTGTAGAAGAATAGTAGTGCTCTTAGTACTGTACTCTTTCCTACACCCTGCGTTCCAGTGAAATGCACATTACCATCTACTGATATTTCAGCATAAGGAATATTAGCACTATTGATAAATATGATTCTATTCAGGTATTTCATCTTCGTTAGCTATTTGAATCATGTTAACCAATTCCTCAGCATAACGGAATGCAGAGGTTATCTTAAAAGTCTCATCTTGAATATTGACACATTCAGCAAATCCCATGTTTTGCATCTCTTGGAGTAGCTTGTTCACTATTTCTTGATTTGAGCCTGCGCCATACTTCTTAAATAGGTGGTTGGCTTTCTCCTTCAATTCAATATCTAAACTGATTTGTTCTATTAGATGTCCTTTGCGAAATTGGTAACCTGCAGAGAATGCTTGGTTATAGCATTTAAGAAAGTCAAGATAATCAAGCCACTTAGAAAAACTTTCTAACTTTTGTTCTATAGCTTGTTTTCCTTCCCCTATACGAGAGAAGTAGAAGTAACCATTGCCTTGTTCTAATTGTAGACCAACTTCTTTAAAGTAGTCTGCATAATCTTCAAAGTTCTCTTCTAAGTCATCGTATAGATGGCGGATAGAGTTGTCAGAACTATCAACAGAGAGGAATTCTCCGCGGATTAATCGTTCATATATTCGTTGAGTGTTATTTCGCATAGATGATTGGATATTCAATGTTTTGGTAAGTTGCGTAATCTCCAGTCATTTTACATTCATCGGGGTGTAGGATGACAAGTTGACAAAAGAGGGTTGCATGATCTTCTATTTCACGTTTTGTCGTGTAGTTGTATCTGAGGATAAATTCAAAGAGATTGTAGCTTGAGGCAGCAAGGCATTCCACACTTCAGTAGGATCAATCTCTTTCAGAAGTTGTACTTGCTCTTGTAAGTCTTCCTTTGTAAGTGGTTCTGCCTCTGTTCGTGACGTCTTTTGTATACCATTACGTTCTGCTATTCTCCTTAAAACCTTTGCTATCTCATCATTCTCTCTTAATGCCTCTAATGAAAGACGAATCTTGCTATATTGCCGAGACTCCATCCATAGCGGATTGTTATCTTCTAATACTTGTGTAATATTAGTTTCTGTCTTGATGAGAACTTGGTCTTTCAGATACTTTAATTTGCGTATCTTCTTGTAAAGCTGGTTCTGTTGGTCTATTTGATTGATATAGACAATAATCTGCCTATCTATCTCCATCAGTGCATGATAGGCTTCAACGAAATCGTGTCTTACATTGCTACAAGTCTTAGCCATGTGTGGGTCATTGGCCATAATGAAGAAGGCTTGCTCATTGTCCATTAGCTTTTCACATTCACGTATCATCGAGCGTATGCTATGACTTTTCTCATCAAGGTTCTGGAGTTTCGTTTTCTTGTTGAGATAGTTGGGCTCTTGCTTATAGGTGTTGTCCATGTTTCGTTTCAAGTCCACTACATTTTTCAACGTCCTAAAGCCAGTCTTCTTCAAGAGTTGGCGTACACTATCTTGGTAACCAGTCTTCCGATTTACGTTTGTCTCTTGTAGGAAATAAGTGATATGCTCCTTTAGTGTGTTGATACATTCCTGCACACTTAACACACTTATTTCCTCATTCACGTTCAGTACCTCCTCGAAGAAATTAAGATAGTCGCTCTCTATTTCAAGAGAATTGCCGGTTTCTACTACTACACCATAGTCAATGAGCCTACTTAGTCGGCTCTCGTTTTCGCCGACCAACTCCAGTGCTATAGCTTTGGGGAACTTTATCAGCTTTCGCTTTTCAAACATCTCACTCAGTAGTTTTTGTTCGCGTGAGAGTGTTTTAGTAAGTTCTTCTATTGTTCTAAAGTGTGACAATATGTCCATGTGCTTGTTTTATATATCAAGAGTATGATAGTCTTTGACTTTTTTTATTGAATAAGGTGAAAGTTAGCAAGATTTCTTAATACATCAGTTTTGTATGGATAAGAATTTGTTTGCTTTCAGACCAGCATCTTATACTTTAGGTATTAAAACAGATACAAATATAATAATTACTTTTGAACAATGTTGCTAATTCTTGATAAAATCTGAGTAACTTGTGATAAACACACCGTGTACATGTCCTTTTATCGGTATGTTCGTGTGAAATGGATAGTAATAGACGAACTTATATACATCTTTCTCTTATTGTGCGGGTGCTCCGCACATGTGGTGCGGAGGCTTGACACTATGCGTGCGGAGGCTTAACACCACACAAGTTTATTGTAAGGATAAAGGTAACTTATCGTCGAGAAGTATGCAAAAGTTATCTAATTGGCATAAGTCTCTTTGTGATTAGGAAGACGTATGCGTTTGATAAATAGTATTTTATATAGTGTATTTTCTTCTTTCTGTTTAATTAGGTCGTATTTAAAAAACGCACTTAATCACAAACGTAACTAAGTGCGGATATGGATTTGTTTCTTTTGATTATCTGTCAGTGATAATCAATATTACTTTAACTTCTTACTCATTCTTCCGTCAGGTGTCACTCTCAGTTCGATAACGTATGTTGTGTCGGCATCAGGGATTCCGATAATAACATAATAGTAGAGTGCTTTGGCATCAGCATGCGTGAAATACATCTTACGCAGGATACTACGAGAGAGGAAACTCTTAGGGATAAGCGACTGGAACTCCTGCTTACGGAAGTCATGTGCAAAGACAGGAGTACCATGATTGTACAATCGTAGTGACGCAACATTATCAAGATAGATGTTGTCAACTTCTACTCCGTTATCGTTATAAGTTGACTTAACCACCTTATCAGATGTTGTTTGTACATGAACTTTACTCTGGAAATAACCTAAGTCTGTACGGATAACGGTATCTTGTGATTGCTCCAAGAAGGTGTTCATAGCGTAAACATGATAGTTAAAGGCTGAATAGAGCGTTTTATCATTACTCTTTATCAACTTTACTTCATCACCATTTTGGTTGGCAAATTTCAGTAGGTGAGCAGCCTGTTTCTCAATTTTATAGCCATGAATGTTTTGACCTTGCAGGTAGATAGTGTCTTGATAAATCCAGAAGCGTACAGGCATACTGGCTGAATCAGGGTAGAAGATGCTATCTCCCTTTACCAACATAGCAGGGTCACTGTTCTCTCCATTGGTCCATAAGCCCTGCAACATCTCTTTTGCTTGCTTGTCCTCATGTTGCTGTTGATAATCAGCTCCACGATTGCGACAAGCCGTTAAAAAAAACAGTAACGTTAATATGCAGACAAATAACTTCTGTTTCATCTTTACTGATACATAGTAGAACGCTCCGATTGTACGTTCGTAAATAAATTTGTTATGTCGGACGCACAATCAATGCGCCCGATATTGTAAATGATTTTGGTGTTTATTCAAATACTTTGCATCCTTCAAAGACAGTCCCTTGTTAAGGTCTTTGTCTGAAAGTATGACATCCTTTGCATCGATAGGCCACTTAACACCTACAGTCTCATCATTCCAACGAAGGCTTGCTTCAGTCTGTGGAGAGTAAACATTGTCCACCTTATAAGTAAAGATTGCCTCATCAGAAAGAACGAGGAAGCCATGTGCAAAGCCACGTGGTACGAAGAACTGACGCTTGTTCTTGTCAGACAGTTCAACCATAACATACTTTCCGAATGTAGGTGAGCTCTTGCGAAGGTCAACGGCAACGTCAACTACCTTACCCTTGATGACACGCACTAACTTAGCCTGTGAGGTATCGCCCTCTTGGTAATGTAATCCACGCAGAACACCATAGCTTGATTTAGACTCATTGTCCTGTATGAAATCAACATGATAACCAATGTGTTTGTCGAATTCAGCCTGTTTGAATGATTCAAAGAAATAACCTCTATCGTCATTGAACACCTTTGGTTCAATAATCCAAACGCCATCAATTTCTGTCTTAATAAACTCCATAGCTTTATTTTTAGTTCTTATTGCAAAGATAAGAAGTTTTATCGATTATCGGAAGGATTATTCCCTTTTTCATTAATCAAATAAGAATTTAACGTTGGGGACTTGCCACTTCCAAATAAAATACTTAATTTTGCAAGCGTGATAAAACTCGACCGACATATAGAGATACTTCTGTTGGAGAATGACTGTGTCATTGTCCCAGGCTTAGGTGGCTTTGTTGCCCATCATGTTTCAGCAAGATATGATGAGCAGGATGGCTTGTTTCTGCCACCTTATCGCACACTCGGCTTTAATGCACAGCTGCGAATGAACGACTCTTTGTTGGTACAATCTTATGTTGATGCCTATGAATTAAGCTATCCTGAGGCTTTAGCACAGATAGAAAAAGAGGTTGATGAGATTTATCAAGCATTAGATGAGGAAGGATTATTTGAACTGAATGACCTTGGAAGTCTATCAAGAAATAGTGAAGGTAATTTAGAGTTTGAACCTTTTGAAAGTGGTATTCTTACGCCATTGTATTATGGTTTGAGTAGCTTTAACTTCACTAAGTTTGTTGCTGAGAAGCAGTCTGCAGCTACAACAATTGAGGTTAAGACTCAAAAGCAGGGTGTTGTCTTTGTTGATGACTCAGATGCTGCGAATAAACGTCTTAGTATCAGTATGCGTGCAGTGCGCAATGTAGCTGCTGCAGCAGTCTTCCTTACTGCGATCTTCCTTGTAGCTTTCCCTGGCTCTAACCGTCAAGGTGCAAATGATAAACAGCAAATAAAGAGCGGAGTTCTTTATAATATCTTCGATTCTGACGATACGTCAAATGCTTCTCAGCAACTAAATACATTAACGCCTACCAATCAAGTGTCAGGTGTTAAGCTGCAGCAGACAACTCCTACTATTACTTCTCATTATTGGGCAATCGTTATGGCAAGCCATGTAACAGAAAGTAATGCACGTGCTTTTGTACATAAATTGCAAAAGAGTGGACTTTCTGATGCGCGTGTCTATGAAGGAGCTGAAAGCATAAAGGTTCTTTATGGCTATTTCTCAAGTCAAAAGGAAGCTTATGAAAAGATGAAGTTTATCAATAAAACTACAGATTTTAAGGAAGCTTGGGTGATAGAAATTGGAAAGTAAGATAGGCTCACATACAATGAAAGGGTAGGGCAGATATATTTTTCTTTCACATAGAGTCCAATACAATAAAGTTTAGAGAGAAGGCTTTTTATTGCTTGTATATGTTAGCCTTGTATGTTTCTCCATGAGCGCCTCTTTATCCTCTTCTGAGGTGAGGGGCATTTTTATTAAAATTACTTTTATTATATATGAAGCGTGTAAGATGTCCGAAGTGTGATAACTTCATAACTTTTGATGAGACAAAATATAAGTCGGGACAACGTCTTGTTTTCCAATGTCCTCAGTGTAGTAAGGAGTTTGGAATCCGTATAGGAGTTTCTAAACTTCGTAAGACACAAAAAGAGGAAACGATGCTCCTGCAGATGAAGAATCAGAGAACAAGTATGGCTCTCTTCATGTGATTGAGAATGTCTTTCATTTCCGCCAAGTAATTCCTCTACAGATGGGTGAAAATGTTATCGGACGTTATATGAAGGGAAATCCAATTAACTGTCCGATTGAGACGGTTGACCCAAGTGTTGACATGACGCACTGCTCTATTACTGTTAGTAAGAATAAGTATGGTAAATTGCAATATGTGTTGCGTGATGGTCCTTCTTATACGGGTACGTTTGTTGATAATGTGATTCTTGGCGACCGTGAGCGTCGTGTTATTGAAGGCGGTACGCTCTTTACGATTGGTGCAACAAGTATTATTCTTCATACTCCAGATGAAGATTAAGTGGTGAAAATACTTTACAACGATTAGGGTAATTTACTCTTAAAAGACTAAGAAAGTTCGTCTTTTCATCGACTTTGTAACTATCAGTATATCAGTTTATTGTAAAGTTGTGTTGTTAAAGGTGCTTAATAAGGGTTCAAAAGGGCGTTAGTTAGACTCCAAAAGGGCATCTTTTAGAAGCCAATTGGTGCTTAATTCGAATGCAATTAAGCATCAATATAAATAGGACTTGTGAATTTTTATTACAAAACACTTAGTCGTTCAGTGTTTACAAAACAATAGAGCCAACTTTTACAGATGCGTAAAAGTTGGCTCTATTATTTTAATTTGTTGTTTTATTTACCAGTCATGACACCTTCTATATATAGTCGGGTCATCTCTACTTTTCCATTTGTTCGTACGGTAATACTCTTCTTGAAGTGTCCAGGGAACTTACCAGTTCCGTTGTATGTCACGTCAATCGTACCTTTCTGACCGGGAGCAATCGGTTTCTTATCATAGCTTGGTATAGTACAACCACAACTTGCAACAATCTGGTTAATCACTAATGGAGCTTTGCCAACATTGGTGAAAGTGAATGTTGTTTTATGCACTGGGTTGTCGTCAGAGAAAGTACCGAAGTCGTAAGTTACCTTATCAAATTTAATTTCTGCCTGATTCTGTGCTACTGCAAATGTCAGTCCGAAAACTAACATCACTGTCATTAATAAGAACTTTTTCATGTCGTCTTTGTTTAATTGATATTTATTAAGTTCGATGCAAAAGTAATGAGAAAGTTTATAGTTTCATTAAAATTTCACAATAATTAAGGAGATATTGTTATTTTAACGCCTTTCATATAGCAGACTTAACAATAATTCCACAGAACTTTCTTTATATTTTTTTATAAGGTGTTTCCCATTTTTAATTTAAAGTTCGTATCTTTGCAGGAGATTATCAAAACCAAACAATTACGTTTGATTTCCCTTTTGGGGATAATTGCAGAAGCGAAATATAATAAACATATAATAAGATATGTATAGAACAAATACTTGTGGAGAGCTGCGCCTTTCGGATGCAGGCAAGGAAGTGACCCTCGCTGGATGGGTACAGCGCGCACGTAAAATGGGAGGTATGACTTTTGTTGACCTTCGTGACCGCTATGGTATTACCCAGTTAGTTTTCAATGAGGCCGATAATGCAGACCTTTGTGGCGAAGCTAACAAGTTAGGACGTGAATATTGCATTCAAGTTAAGGGTGTTGTTAATGAGCGTCAGAGTAAGAATAGCAAGATTCCTACAGGTGATATAGAGATTATTGCTAAGGAGTTGAAGGTGCTTAGTAGCTCAGAAACTCCTCCTTTCACAATTGAAGATAACACAGACGGTGGTGATGACCTCCGTATGAAATATCGCTATTTAGACCTTCGTCGTGAGGCAGTGCGCAAGAACATGGAATTACGTCACCGCATGACGATTCTTATTCGTAACTTCCTCGATGCTGCACAGTTTATGGAAGTTGAGACACCTATCCTCATTGGTTCAACACCAGAGGGCGCACGCGACTTCGTTGTACCATCACGTATGAACCCAGGTCAGTTCTATGCACTCCCACAGAGTCCACAGACATTGAAGCAGTTGTTGATGGTTGCGGGTTTTGATCGCTACTTCCAGATTGCTAAGTGTTTCCGTGATGAGGACTTACGCGCCGACCGTCAGCCAGAGTTTACACAGATAGATTGCGAGATGTCATTCGTTGATCAGGATGATGTTATCAATCTGTTTGAGGAGATGGCACGTCATCTTTTCCGTGAGATTCGCGGTGTAGAGCTTCTAAGTTGGAGCAGATGAAGTGGCATGATGCTATGAAGCGTTATGGTTCTGATAAGCCAGACTTGCGTTTCGGCATGGAATTCGTAGAGTTGATGGACGACTTGAAGGGTACAGGTTCATTCTCTGTATTTGATGAGGCTGCTTACATTGGAGGTATTGTTGTTCCTGGTTGTGCTGACTATAGCCGCAAGCAACTTAACGAATTGACCGACTTTGTGAAGCGTCCACAGGTAGGTGCTCAGGGTCTTGTATTCATTAAGTACAATGCAGATGGTACTATTAAGAGTTCTATCGATAAGTTCTATACAGAGGATCAGTTGCTAAAAGTTAAGGAAACAACAGGTGCTAAGGATGGCGACCTTGTGTTGATTCTTTCTGGTAACAATGTTAGAAAGACACAAGTTCAGCTCTGTTCTCTGCGTCTTGAGATGGGCGATCGCTTAGGACTTCGCGATAAGAACGTATTTAAGTGTCTTTGGATTGTTGACTTCCCGTTGTTCGAATGGAGTGATGAAGAGCAGCGTTTGATGGCTACTCACCATCCATTTACAATGCCTAATCCTGATGATATCAAGTTGTTGGATGAGCATCCAGAGCAGGTACGAGCAAAGGCATACGACTTTGTATGCAATGGTATCGAAGTTGGTGGTGGTTCACTTCGTATTCACGATACTCAGTTGCAGGAGAAGATGTTTGAGGTTCTTGGCTTCACACCAGAGAGTGCTAAGGCACAGTTTGGCTTCTTGATGAATGCTTTCAAGTATGGTGCACCACCTCACGCAGGTCTTGCTTTCGGTCTTGATCGCTTTGTAAGTATCATGGCAGGTCTCGATTCAATTCGTGATTGTATCGCATTCCCTAAGAATAATAGTGGACGTGATGTCATGTTGGATGCTCCTTCGTTTATTGATCAGAAGCAGTTGGACGAATTGGAAATCAAGTTAGATTTGAAGGCATAACACTCTTTTCGGTTGACTTAAGTCAATAAAATGTCGCTGGAGGAGTTAAAGCGTTCATTATCTGTTACTTTTCGTCGTAAGTATTTGACACATTGGAATATTTGATGTACTTTTGCAACAAATAAATAGCATTCACCAGAAGAAAGCTAACAACTCTTTTGTATGTTTGCATTATTTAAGTAGATAGATACATATAAATAATTATTCGATTGCTTGAACAATACTTTAATTGTGTAAAACTATGACAGAAAAGAAAGAAGTTAAGTCTGCTCCTAAAGCAGCAAAGAAGGCTCCTGCTAAGAAAGCTCCTGCTAAGAAGTCAGTTGTAGCTATTAATGCGGAGAATGTCGGCTTAAGGCTGGCGATGTTTACAATGCTCTTGCTGCTGAAGCCAAGGCTTTGACAGTTGCTGAGATTGCTAAGGCTGCTAATATTAGCACTGAGGAGGTTTATCTTGGCATTGGTTGGCTCTTTAAAGAGGGCAAAGTTAAAGGTGAAAACGACAAAGTTGCTCTTGCATAATTAGAGTAATTATTATAACACAGGAGGGGGAGTCTGTATGATAAAGGTATAGGCTCCCTTTTTGTATGCAATACGATAAGGAAATATTACGAGTTCTTGCTGAAGCAGGAAACGAGGGACTTTCTGTTCAGAAAGTCTCCCGTCATGTTTTTAATGCTTGTAATTCTCTTTTCAATTCACTAAATCAAGAAGACGTACACAAGTATGTACAGATGTATCTCTTGAAGAATAGCAAGTCTTGCAACTCTCTTATAGAAAAGAGTAGGAAAGGTGTTTATAGGCTAAATGAGAATAATCAGTTATCTCAACAACTGATTCTTCAGTTTCATGACGAGGTGGAAACTCCTAAAGAAAAGCCTACTGAAGATAGAAGTCTGAATCTGTTTGATTTCTGATTTTATAGCTTTATTACCGCAGTAATCCTTGCTCAGCATCACTAAAAAAGAAAAAGCGACATTAATAATTGTCGTTATTCATTTTTATTTGTATATTTGCAATCATATTAATTTTTTGATAATAAGTTATGGCGCAAACTGATAATCATCTCGTCATTATGGCAGGTGGCGTAGGAGGTAGATTCTGGCCGATGAGTACTGCAGACCGTCCTAAGCAGTTTATTGATGTCTTAGGAGTAGGTAGATCACTCATCCAGCTGACCTATGATCGCTTTGCAGGTGTTGTTCCTTCTGACAATGTGTGGGTTGTCACGAACCAAAGTATGTCTCTTTAGTTCATGAACAGCTCCCAGAGATACCTTTGAATCATATCTTGAGCGAGCCTTGCCGTCGTAATACAGCACCTTGTATTGCATACGTGAGCTGGCGTATCAAGAAAGAGAACCCAAAGGCTAATATCGTGGTGTCACCAAGTGATCATATTGTAACCAATGAAACTGAGTTCAAACGTGTTATTTCTAGCTGTTTGAAGTTTACTGCAGAAACGGATGCTGTGGTTACTTTGGGTATGAAACCAACACGCCCAGAGACGGGTTATGGCTATATACAAGCTGACCTTTCAACAGCTTCAGCGCGTAATCGCGAGATTTATCGTGTTGATCAGTTCCGTGAGAAGCCAGATTTACCTACAGCAGAACAATATATCAAGCAGAATAACTTCTTCTGGAATGCTGGAATCTTCATCTGGAGTGCCTCTACTATTGTCAATGCTTTCCGTATTTATCAGCCAAGTATAGCAAGAATTTTCGAGCGTATCATGGATGTATTGGATACAGCCGATGAACAACACGTAATTGATGAGGTTTATCCAGAGTGTGAGAATATCTCTGTCGATTATGCTATTATGGAAAAGGCTGAAGAGATATTTGTATGCCCTGCAGACTTTGGATGGAGTGATTTAGGAACTTGGGGTTCGTTGCTTGCGCAGACACAGCATGATATTTACGGTAATGCTGTTATTGGTAAAGATGTTCATATGTTTGATAGTAAGAACTGTATTGTTCATACAACGGAGGAGCGTAAGGTTGTTATCCAAGGTCTTGACGGCTATATTGTAGCTGAACAGGATGGTAAATTGCTTATTTGTCGCCTTTCTGAAGAGCAGCGTCTGAAGCAGTTTACAGGAGAAGGATAGGCTTATTCAATTAGAATTCGTAAATTAAAAGCTTGCGTAGGTACTTGTTTATAAACGAGACCTACGCATATCTCTTTTATAACAAGAGGGCTATGTGAGATGTACTAATAGCTTGTTTAACGATTAAAAAGGCTGTTGTCTGATTGAGTTAACCAACTTTTCGTTCTCTTTCTGAGGTTCGTTAGTGTTGTGTTAGGTCCCCGCACCATTGGTGTTCACCCTCCGCACGCCTCGTGCGAAGCCTTCGCACAGTATGTGCCAAGGATAGTAAGGATGTTAATTGACCTTATCTTGTATAATAAGACTTTATTGATTAAGATAAAAGGAAGTCATTGTTAGACGGCTTAAAACCAAAAATTCATGGTTATGAAACTAAAACTCAAGCATATTTTATTCTTTGTTTTCTGTTTCCCATTTACGCTTTTTGCACAAGCTCAACAGCTTGTCAGACTCAATCCACAGCATTACTTTCAGCGTACAGTTCCTAAAGGAAACTATAGCGGGTTGACATGGTTGGGTGGTGATCGTTATGCAGTGGTTTCTGATAAGACGTCTGAAAGTGGCTTCTTTCGCTTTCGTATACAGATAGATTCTGTTAGTGGAGATATTAAAGACGTTGTGAATGAGGGCTTCCAATCATCGGGCGAGTTGAATAAAGATGAAGAGGGCATAGCTTTCTTTCCTAAGGACAGCACGTTATTCATTTCCCGTGAAGCAGATAATAGTATATTAGAATATGGAATGAATGGTAAACTGACGGGTCGGAAGCTTACTATTCCCTCCGTTTTCAGTATGGCTATACCTGCTTATAGTTTTGAAGCACTAACTTACAATGCCTATACGCATCGTTTTTGGACGACTTCTGAAAGTACGTTGAAGATAGATGGAGAACAAGCTAATGCAAAGAATCAAGTGAAGAATAGACTTCGTTTTCAAAGTTTCGATGACTCTTCGTTCCTCAAGAACAGTATGCTTATTTGATGGATGCTGCGGAGAGTCACCTTTCTGTGTCTAATTATGCAATGGGTGTACCAGCAATGGCAGCCTTAGATGATGGAAAATTACTTGTTTTAGAGCGTGAATTCGTGGTAACCTCAAGTAAAATTGGTTCGTTTGTAGAGAATAAGATTTATTGTGTTGACCCAGTGAAGTCTATGACTATCAGTCAAGAAAAAGCACTTGATACGGATAGTCCGTATATGCAGAAGACTTTGATTGCAACGTGGAAAACCTCCTTAGGACTGCTTCGTCAGAATCTTGCTAACTATGAGGGTATGTGTCTTGGCCCCCGCCTTGCAGACGGAAGCCAAGTTATAGTACTTTGTGCTGACAGCCAAGACCAATATGGTGGTGTTCTTCGTGACTGGTTTCGTACGATTATTATTCGATAAATCCTATTCAGCTTTGTGCTGCTTTTATTTCATCTTCTTATGAAGTTTGCGCAAAGCCTTGTCACGAATCTGGCGTACACGTTCGCGTTTTAATCCCATATCCTCCGCAATCTCTGCCATCGTATAGTGTGCTCCAGTCAATCCATAGATATAAGTGATGACCCTTTTTTCACGTTCATCAAGTACATCTAATCCTTTGGATTTCATTGCTGAGGATTTCTTGGTTAAGATGTTCGTCAGCATGCTTGGCATTTTCATTCTCAAGGATATGCTGAAGTGTGAAGTTATTGTTGCTACCTACTGGTACTGGCTGGTCAATAGAGATGGCATGTGAACGCTTCTGTTCAAATCTACTTGTCTCGTTCTTAGGAAGTTTATAGAGTGTTGCTTGCTCTTTGATAGCCTCTTCCATTGCATTACGGATATAAGGGGCTGCAAAGACAACAAAGCGTACACCTTTTGAACCATCAAACTTCTGTGCGGCATACATCATACCAATATTTCCCTCACTGATAAGGTCGTCTTCACCCAATCCTCGGTTACGGTATTGATGAGCCAATGAAACAACAAACTTCAAGTTAGCCTTGGTCAACTTCTCCAAAGCTCTTGCGTCACCAACCTTTATTTTCTCTGCTAACTCCTGCTCTTCTTTATCTGAAAGAAGCTGCTCGTTAGCTATATCTTCTATGTATTTCTCGTTTGAAGTCATAAAAAGTGTTGTGGTAGAATATTATTATATAGGGTTATACCTGCTGTGAATGGTTCTTGTTGTTCTTCTTTTTCTTTACATACCACTTAACAAGGAAGTAAAAACAAACAACAATTACCAAGAAGATAAGACCAAACTTAATATACTCTCCATACTCTAAGATCTTCTCTTGGAGCTGATCTTCTGGTACAAAAGAGTGCATGTAATGTCCTAAAAGTGCAAGAATAGTGTGCCATGAGGCTGCACCTATAGTAGTATAAAGCAAGAACTTCCAGTAGCTCATCTTCGCCAATCCTGCTGGAATGGAGATAAGATGGCGAATACCTGGCAAGAGACGGCCAGTGATTGTAGCCACCATACCATGCTCATCGAAGTATCGTTCGCTCTTTTCAACTTTCTCTTGATTCAATAAACACAAGTGTCCCCACTTACTATTGGCAAACTTATAGATGATAGGGCGACCAAGATACCATCCTGCAAGATAGTTAATAGTTGCACCAACGTCTGCTCCTAAAGTGGAGAAAAGAATTACCAACCATATATCAAGGTTGCCTGCGGCAGCATGATAGGCAGCTGGGGCAACAACTAATTCTGATGGTACAGGGATAACCGTACTTTCAAGAAGCATCAAAATAAAGATGGTGCCATAGTTGAGATGTCCGAGCATGGATGTGATAAAACTCATAATGATATGTTATTTATTATAATTCTGTTTGTTATAAAATACGAATATTGGGGTAGTCTTGTGGGCTTGTTCCTTCTGGATAGAGGTCTGATAGTACCTCTATACTCTCCTCTGGATTTCTTTCAACGGCTTGTCGCAAGTATATATTGAACTCCTTTTTTAGCTTTAATTCATAACAACAGCGTGCGAGGTATGCGAAGCCGATGTCCCAGTCGTCATCCATTTCAGGCAATAACGTACTAAAGATGTTGTAAGCATATTCGACATATCCATTGTCAAAGGTTGAAATACCAATATGGATGAGTGTCAGACTCTTGCTCTGTGTTTCTGCTAATGCCAGATGATAATATCGTTGCGCTTCTGAAGTATTGCCCTGCATGAGATGAATATGTCCGATAGTGACATCAACGACAGTTGTATCTTGATTATGGCAGAGCTTCTTATAACGCTCGTAGTACTTCAGAGATTCCTCATAATTCCCAAGTGTAAAGAGTCCGTTGGCCTTGTTGAGGATAGCTTCTTCATCATCAGGGTTGATAGCTATGGAGTATTCACTTGATGTGATAGAATCCTTTATGTCATTCCTTAAAAGCTGATTCTGGGCTAACTGGTTCCAGTAAGGACCAGAATAAGGGTTGGTATCAAGTAACTCATTGAGAATGGATTCACTCTCTTTATACTTCCCACGGCTTTGAGAAGACGCGCACGAAGTTCCTTATAATCGTTATCTTCTGTCTTTGTTGAGCGGCTCAACCACTTCTCTACATATTCATTTTCTTCATAATCGGAAAAGAGAGCAGCAACATCAAGGACATAATCTTCGCGGTCTTCTTGTGAGATAACCTCGTCATACTGGCTTTGAAGGAAGTCATCTGCTTCGGCTGCCTTATTATCAACGATCATAATTTCAGCCTTAAGATAGAGATAATCTAAGTCGCTCTTATCAACAATCATCTCTGCTATCTCGTTAGCAAGCTCTGGGTCTTCGTCGATGAATAATGCTAAACGTGCCTTGAAAGCAAGTGGAGTAGTGGCTGTTGGATACAAGCGGGTGGCATAATCGATAGCGTCTAAAGCATTGTTATCCTCACCGATATAGTGGTAATATTCAGCAACATCAGTCAGTTCCTCTGGGTCGAGGAACTCGCTGATGTTGTCTTTTTGCAGTTCTTCATATCTATGAAGGACTTGCTTGAATTTATCACTCTGATAGTATATATCCAAATCTTACTTTACTTTAGTTATGCTTTGGCCTTTTTGCCCAAGTATCTTTCAAGCCAACAGTCTTATTAAACACGAGGTGGTCAGCTGTTGTATCTGGGTCAAGTATGAAGTAACCAGTACGCTGGAACTGTAGGTAATCACCCGGTTTCTTCTCAGCGAGATACTGTTCAACGTAGCACTCTGCGTGTACAGTAAGGCTCTCTGGATTGAGAAGCTCACGGAAATCACGCTCATCAGCAGCAGGATTCTCTACGTTGAACAAGCGGTCGTACTCACGTACCTCTGCCTTTAAGCAGTGGTCAGCGCTAACCCAGTGGAGAGTACCTTTCACCTTACGGTCAGCACCCTGCATACCACTCTTGCTGTCAGCATCATATTCTGCTTGAATCTCAATGATATTGCCCTCAGTATTCTTAGTACAACCAGTACACTTAACGATGTAAGCGTTCTTCAATCTCACTTCCTTACCTGGAGACATACGGAAGAATTTCTTTGGAGCATCCTCCATAAAGTCAGCACGTTCAATCCAAAGATTCTTTGAGAAGGTGATAGCATGTGAACCATCTGCCTCATTCTCTGGGTTGTTAATAGCCTCCATCTCCTCAGTCTTTCCTTCTGGATAGTTGGTAATAACAAGTTTTACAGGGTCGAGAACAGCGCTAACACGTGTAGCCTTCTTGTTCAAGTCGTCACGTACAGCAGCCTCCAACAACGCTACATCATTGAGTGCATCGAACTTAGTATAGCCAATAGAGTCGATGAAGTTACGGATAGACTCTGGAGAGTAACCACGACGACGCATACCACAGAGTGTCGGCATTCGTGGATCATCCCATCCCTTGACGTGATGTTCATCAACCAATGTATGAAGTTTACGCTTTGACATTACTGTATAAGTAAGGTTCAAGCGGTTGAACTCTATCTGTCGTGGGCGGTTATCTGATAGGTTGTCATCGGTGCCATCACTTTCTTTTAAGAAGTCAATAAACTTATCATAGAGAGGACGGTGAGGTACAAACTCGAGTGTACAGATAGAGTGGGTAACACCCTCAAAGTAGTCACTCTGTCCGTGTGCAAAGTCATACATTGGGTAACAATGCCACTTTGTACCTGTGCGATGATGTGGAATCTGAATGATTCGATATATGATTGGATCACGGAAATGCATGTTAGGATTAGCCATATCGAGCTTTGCACGAAGCACCATACTTCCCTCAACAGCCTCTGGTGTGTTCATCTGCTCAAATAAGGCAAGGCTTTCCTCGATAGGACGATCACGGTATGGTGATGCTGTACCAGGCGTTGTTGGTGTACCTTTCTGTGTTGCAATCTGCTCAGAAGTCTGCTCGTCAACATATGCCAAGCCCTTCTTAATCATCCAAACAGCAAAGTCCCATAACTTCTCAAAGTAATCACTTGCATAATAAATGTTACCCCATTTGAAGCCAAGCCAGCTAATATCATGAAGGATATTCTCTACATATTCGTTGTTTTCCTTGCTTGGGTTAGTATCATCAAAACGAAGATTACAAATACCCTTATAGTTTTCAGCTACACCAAAGTCCATGCAAATCGCTTTCGCATGACCAATATGAAGATAGCCATTTGGCTCTGGCGGGAAACGTGTCTGAATACGTCCTCCGTTCTTACCCTTTGCGAGGTCTTCCTCTACCAGTTGTTCTACGAAGCTCAAGCTACGCTTCTCCTCATTGGTGTTGTTCTCTATCGTAGTCATATTTTCCTATTTATTATTATGCTGCAAAGTTACTCATTTTTTCTTGTTTATGATGCACTTTGTTCTAAATAATAATGTATATTCTTTTATGCAGTTTGAAATTAGTCATGCAAAAATACTTTCTGAGTAATGTTTTATAATGTTTTTATACATTTTCCGTAACGAAATAAAAACGATTTTTTTCTTTATCTTTTTTTAAAGTGTTTAATAAAAGTGAATCTGAATGGCTTTCAACGATAGGTGTATGTACGATAACAAATGTTTCATTATTAATAAAAAAAGTTGCATAAAAGTTTGCACATATAAAAAAATAATGCCCTATCTTTGCAAACGTTATCCTGAATACAATCTTTTTACCTTAAAGAAACTAATACCTATTGAGATTGAATGCCCATCGCTGTGAAGCGTAGGGCATTTTTGTTTTTAGTAACTTTTTGGTTATGTAATTTTTGTTTACAGTATTTTTGTAGATTCGTTTTAGGTTTCTTAAATAAAGTCGTATATTTTTTTCTTTATAGTTCTTTTAAGCGGTTCTCAGATTTATACTTAGGTGTGATTGTGACCATTCAAAGTACATTTTAACGCTTCGTACCAACCTTTTATTATTCATTTTGTTGTAGAATTGTAACTGACAAGAAAATAAAAGATATTCGGAAACAACACAAAAAAACAAGAATTCCTGAAACATTGTGGTCTAATGACTGATTTAGGTTTAATCCACCTACCTAATTGTTTGTATTTTTTTCAATATTCTCTTGTCATCTTGTAGTTTGTCATATAGATATTGTAACTTTGCATAAAACTTATGTAGAATGAAGAATTTATTAAAAGAACTACGACGTAAGGACCACCCACGTGTGTTGGGTGCCTTAGATATATTTAAGTTTATTGGTCCCGGTTTGTTGGTGACCGTAGGTTTTATCGACCCAGGAAACTGGGCGAGTAACTTTGCTGCAGGTTCAGAGTATGGCTATGCATTGTTATGGGTAGTAACCCTTTCGACAATTATGCTTATAGCTTTACAGCATAATGTTGCTCATCTTGGAATCGTGACAGGACTCTGTCTCAGTGAGGCAGCAGTTAAGTATGCACCTAAATGGATAGGTCGTCCTATTATCTTGAGTGCAATTCTTGCCAGTATCTCTACCTCTTTAGCAGAGATTCTTGGTGGTGCGATTGCGCTCCAAATGCTCTTTGGTATTAGTATTCCTACAGGCTCAGTCTTAACAACAGTGGCTGTGTTGATAATGCTTTTTACGAATAGCTATAAGAAGATGGAGCGTGCCATCATTGGCTTTGTGTCAATGATAGGCCTTTCGTTTGTCTATGAACTCTTCCTTGTTGATATTCACTGGCCTGCAGCCATTGAGGGAGCATTCGTTCCAACCGTTCCACAAGGTTCTCTTTTGATTATCATGAGCGTGTTGGGAGCGGTTGTGATGCCTCATAATCTTTTCCTTCACTCAGAGATTGTACAGAGTCGTGAGATTTATTTGGAGGGTGACGAGCGTATCCGTCACATGTTGAAGTATGAGTTTGTCGACACTCTTTTCTCCATGATTGTGGGTTGGGCTATCAACTCTGCGATGATTCTCTTGGCAGCAAGTACGTTCTTCTCTCATGGTCAGCACGTTGACGAACTGTCTCAGGCGCAAGCAATGTTACAACCACTTTTGGGTAATAATGCTGCGAATATATTTGCTATAGCCTTACTTTTAGCGGGCATTTCAAGTACGATAACCAGTGGAATGGCTGCGGGTAGTATTTTCTCTGGACTTTTTGGTGAGTCATATAATGCAAAAGATACGCACTCTATTGCTGGAATTGTCCTCTCATTAGGTATTGCCCTTCTGATGATATTCTTTATTGGTGACCCATTTAAGGGATTGATTATCTCACAGATGTTCCTTTCTGTCCAACTTCCTTTCACCGTTTTCTTACAAGTTGGTCTGACATCTTCCAAGCGTGTGATGGGTAAGTATGCCAATAGTAAGTTGAATATGGTCTTCCTTTACTCGTTGGCAGGCATTGTCACCTTACTTAATATATGGCTCTTGATAGAGAGTATATCATAGTGGTGATGCCTTGCAAGGTGGAATGTTGTAAAATAAATTCATATCTTAAAAATGAATAGATGCTTAATTGCGTTGCAATTAGGGCGTTAATTGAGGTCCAAAAGGGCGTTAGTTGGCATGCAACTAACGCCCTTTTGCAATGCAATTAAGCACCTTTTTATAATACGCTTTTGCAACTATTTGATTCTCTGATGGTTGCAAATGCGGTCTTTTTTGATGTTTTCATGGTAAAAGAAGCTTCTTTTCTTCCTTTTTGTGTAATGATTTTTCAAGGTAGTTATATGTGTGTTACTCCTATAAAGACCAACTTCTAAGGATTAATCCCACATTATATAATATAAAGAAGACGGGAATGATACGACCATATCATTCCCGTCTTTTATGTTATTTGCTATTAATCTTAGATAGACTTGTAGCCGTTCGTACTGTTATGTGCAAGCAAGTCTTTCAGATTGAGCTCTCTGCCACCATGTGCTTCGTAAGCTTCTCTCATTTCTTCTTCGCCCTCAGCCTCTTCTTCAGAGTGAACGAATGTAACACACTTGTCTTTAAGTTCTGCGACTACCCAGCCAATCAGTGCAATGATTAGCAGTGCAATCAGTCCTGTCATTGGAGTTATCATAATTGATTTGTTTTTTATTTCTGATGCAAAATTACATTAAGTTTCGGAAAGGACCAAATAATCTGTTAGTTTTTAGTAACTTTGCAGTATTAAACGTGAGATGTAAGAGGTATAGATTTATAGTATTCTTGATTATAATACTTATTTTTATTCCTTTTCAATCTGTTTATAGTACTAATGATAGGGAGGTTCTAAACATAATATATTAATGAAGAAAATCTTTTTATGTTCATATTTTGCTGAGGTTGCTTCTATATTATCCGAATCTGTTTCAGTTCCGTTGAGAGGCAAGATAGTTGCATTTATCCCTACAGCAAGCATTCATGAAGCGTATACACAATATGTGGAAGAAGCCAGAGTGGCATTTGATTCTCTTGGAATTATCGTTAAGGAATTGGAAATTACTCAATGTAGTAAGAATGAAATAGAAGAGGTCTTGACAAGCTGCGACTGTATCTATGTATCGGGTGGCAATACGTTTTTTCTCTTGCAGGAATTGAGGAGAACTGGGGTTGACAGGTATATCATAGAGCAGGTGGAGCAAGGAAAACTGTACATTGGGGAATCAGCCGGAGCGATGATTCTTGCTCCCAACATAGAATATGCCAAGGATATGGATGACCATCTTGCGCTGACACCGGGCTTCACTGACTTCGGCGGTCTTGGCATCGTCAGCTTCTATCCTGTCGTACATTTCGATAGCTTTCCTTTTGAAAAGGCTGCACAGGAAGTTGTCAACAAGAATAACCATCTGCCCTTGAAGATTATTACAAATCAGCAAGCTATTGTTGTTGTGGGAAATAATATCGTAATAAAAGAAAGAAAATAAAGTTTTATTGGCTGAGATAATTGGCTGAGCTGTTTATTTAATGCTGTACTATATTATAAAAGGATGACAAGAAAAGAAAGATATGATTATGCACTGAGTTATTTTCGCAAGAATGTTGGGCATGTTTCGACTGAGCTAAATTTTGGTTCAGCCTTCCAACTTCTTTGTGCGACACTCCTTTCTGCTCAGTGTACGGATAAGCGAATCAATGCAATAACACCAGAATTGTTTCGTCATTATCCTGATGCAAAGGCGATGGCAGAGGCTACAGCCGATGAGATATTTGAGTATGTGAAGAGTGTTTCTTACCCAAATTCAAGGCAAAACATTTAGTTGAGATGTCAAAGATGTTGGTTGAGAAATTTGAAGGTGAGGTACCTTCTGACCCTAATGCACTCGTTACGTTGCCTGGAGTAGGGCGTAAGACGGCAAATGTTATCCAAGCAGTGTGGTTTGGTAAGCCAACACTTGCTGTCGATACGCATGTCTATCGTGTCAGTCATCGTCTGGGATTAGTTCCTTCAACAGCCAACACGCCTCGTAAGGTTGAGGATTACCTGATGAAGAATATCCCTACCGAGGAGGTTTCTGATGCACACCATTGGATATTGCTTCATGGACGTTATGTTTGCAAGAGTGCTAAGCCTGATTGCGAACATTGTCCGTTTGATGATATATGTCCAAAGTTGTTGGAGAATAGTAAGTTGTAGGATAGGATAGTTGACGAGTTAACGAGTTTACAAGTTAACGAGTTAATTGATGGTAGGTTTATAGTTGACGGTTGACGAGTTAACAAGTGAATGAATTGATAGTGTAAAATTAAACAAGATAAAACGCAAAAGATTATGAATACAAAGAAGATAATACACTTCTTGAAAGGTATTGCTGCGAACAATAATAAGCAATGGTTTCAGGAGCATAAGGCTGAATACGATGAGGTGAAGGCTGATTTTGAGAACGGAGTTGACCAAATAATATCTTGTTTGGCAACCTTTGATGATGAGATTTCGCACTTGACGGCAAAGGATTGTACCTATCGTTTCTATCGTGATATACGTTTCTCACCTGATAAGAGTCCGTATAAACGCCACTTGGGTGCATACATCTGCGCACGTGGTAGAAAGGCTTTGCGTGGCGGTTATTATATACATCTTCAGCCAGGGAACTGCTTAGTAGCTGTGGGATGCTATTGGTTGCCTACGAATATATTGACTTCATGTCGCAATGAAATCATGGCAAACATTGATGAATGGCGTGAAGATGTAGAGAATGAGGAGTTTATCGATTTATTTGGACGACCTAATGAAGGTGAATGGACCGACGACAAAGTAAGTAAGAGAGGCTTTGGACTTGCAGCTTTAAAGACTGTTCCAAAGGGTTTCCCAAAGGATTATGAGTATCTTCAGTATATTCGAATGAAGGATTATTGCTGTTGGGTGTCTGTGCCCGATGACTTCTTCGAGGGCGATGGCTGGGTTGAGCAGTTAGAACATATCTGTAAGACAGGTAAGCCTATGATGGACTTTATTAATAATGTGGTAGATGATTATGAATAAAAACAAATAAAGAGGAACGCAAAGGCATTCCTCTTTATTTTTATATGTACTAAAACGCTTTGGCTAATGAACCCATTAGCCAAAGAGATAATTGATTACTTCTTTCTCAACTCTTCAAGACTTGCCTTCAAAGCAGCAATCTTCTCCTCAGAGTCGCTTTGCTTCTTGCGCTCACGTTCGATAACAGCTTCAGGTGCATTTGCTACGAACTTCTCGTTTGAGAGTTTCTTCTTGATACCTGTGAGGAAGCCTTCAAGATGCTTGAGTTCCTTCTCCTGCTTCTCAATCTCAGCTGCAACGTCAATCAAGTCGCCCACTGGAACAGCGAAACTATCGGTACCAACCATGAAGCCTGATGCGTCACCACTCTTCTCAGTTACCACTTCAATAGCCTTCAAGTTAGCCATCTTAATGATTACACTGTTGTAAGCCTCGTAGTTGTTCTGACCGATTACGTTCAAGTCGAGCTCAACCTTTGGAGCAATGTTCTTCTGATTGCGTACGGTTCTCACACCGCTGACAATCGCCTTAACCTGCTCAATAGCCTCGATGAGCTTTAATTCCTCCTTGCTTGGTACATCAAGTTTGAGTTCGTCACGCATGATGCTCTCGTTATCCTTGCGCTCATAGATGTGCTGCCACAACTCCTCAGTAATGAAAGGCATGAATGGATGCAACATCTTCAAGAGTGAATTGAAGAATTTAAGGGTTGCTTCGTAGGTAAACTTGTCGATTGGTTTGCCATATTCTGGCTTAATCATCTCCAAGTACCAGCTTGAGAACTCGTCCCAGAAGAGGCGGTAAACAGTCATCAAAGCCTCTGAAATACGATAGCTCTTGAACTGCTCGTTCATCTCGGCATTTACTTCCTTCAACTTCGCTTCGAACCATTCAACAGCAATCTTGTTTGCCAATGGCTGCTCAGCATCAGTTGTCTCCCAACCTTGAACGAGGCGGAAGGCATTCCAAATCTTATTGTTGAAGTTACGTCCTTGCTCGCAAAGTGTCTCGTCGAAGAGGATGTCGTTGCCTGCAGGAGCAGAGAGCATCATACCCATACGAACACCATCAGCACCATACTTCTCAATCAACATGATAGGATCTGGTGAGTTACCAAGACTCTTACTCATCTTGCGCCCGAGCTTATCACGTACAATACCTGTGAAGTAAACATGCTTGAATGGGAACTTGCCACGATACTCATAGCCTGCCATAATCATACGTGCTACCCAGAAGAAGATAATATCTGGACCTGTAACAAGGTCGCTGGTAGGGTAGTAGTAGTTGATTTCTTCGTTGTCAGGGTTGTTGATTCCATCGAAGACAGAGATTGGCCACAACCAACTTGAGAACCAAGTATCCATACAATCACTCTCTTGTTCAAGGTCGGCAGCTGTTACTGAAGGATTAATCTCCTGTGCCAACTTCAATGCTTCTTCAGTAGTTTCTGCCACAACGGTGGCATTCTTACCTTCTGCATCTTTGAAGTAGTAAGCAGGAATACGATGACCCCACCACAACTGACGGCTGATACACCAGTCCTTGATGTTCTCTAACCAGTGGCGATATGTGTTCTTATACTTCTTTGGGTAGAACTCTATGTCGTCGTCCATGACAGGAGAAAGGGCGATATCAGCAAAGTGCTGCATCTTTAAGAACCATTGTGTAGACAGCTTTGGCTCAATAGGTACGTGTGTACGCTCTGAGTATCCGACTTTATTATCATAGTCCTCAACCTTCTCCATGAGGCCTGCAGCCTCCAAATCCTTTGATATCTGCTTACGTACATCCATACGGTCCTGACCAACATACAAGCCAGCAGCCTCAGAGATAGTACCATTATCGTTGAAGATATCAATAGTTTCCAAACCGTGTTTCAAGCCAAGTGCATGGTCGTTAACGTCGTGAGCAGGTGTAACCTTCAAGCAACCAGTACCGAACTGGATATCAACATAGGTGTCTTCAATAACAGGAATCACACGATTTACCAATGGAACGATAACATGAAGACCCTTCAACCATGTGTTCTTAACGTCCTCTGGGTTGATACACATAGCTGAGTCACCCATGATTGTCTCTGGACGAGTGGTCGCTACAACAGCATAGTAACCCTTCGCATCCTTATGCATTACGTTGCCTTCATCCTTGCGTTCAACCTTTGCTTGGTCTTCTTCAGCAACATAGTATTTAAGATGATAAAGCTTAGAATGCTCATCCTTGTAGATTACTTCTTCGTCAGAAAGAGCCGTCTGAGCCTGTGGATCCCAGTTAACCATGCGTACACCGCGATAGATGTAGCCCTTCTTATAGAGGTCGCAGAATACCTTGATAACACTCTTGCTACGAGTATCGTCCATGGTGAAAGCAGTACGATCCCAATCGCATGAACAACCAAGTCGACGCAACTGCTTGAGGATAATGCCACCATGTTCGTGTGTCCAATCCCATGCATGCTCAAGGAACTGCTCACGAGTGAGGTCAGTCTTCTTTATACCTTGCTCTGCGAGGCGGTTCACAACCTTTGCTTCTGTAGCAATACTTGCGTGGTCAGTGCCCGGTACCCAGCATGCATTCTTACCTTCCATGCGGGCACGTCTTACCAAGATGTCCTGTATCGTGTTGTTCAACATGTGGCCCATGTGAAGCACACCCGTTACGTTTGGTGGAGGAATAACCACAGTGTAAGGCTCGCGGCCATCAGGCTTAGAACTGAAAAGCTTGTTGTCCAGCCAATACTGGTACCATTTTGATTCCACTACTTGTGGATCATACTTGCTTGCTAATTCCATTGTCTCGTATATTATTATTTCTTTATTATCTTTAAAATTACGATGCAAAAGTACAAAAAATCCGCCTAAAAAGCGTATCTTTGCATCAATAATAGTACACTGATGAGTACTTTAACGTTTATGTTTAACTTTAAACATTAAGACTTTGCATACTAAAGAAGATAAACTGAAAGCTTTTGCCCGACTTTTAGACATTCAAGAACGACTCCGAAAGGAGTGTCCATGGGATAGTAAACAGACTAATGAAAGCCTCCGTCCCAATACGATTGAAGAGACCTTTGAATTGGCTGATGCGCTCTTAAAAATGACTCAAAGAATATCTGTAAAGAGCTTGGAGACGTCATGGAACATGTTATCTTCTATTCTATGTTGGGTGAAGAAAAGGGGGACTTTGATGTTGCTGATGTCTGCAATGCGCAATCTGACAAACTTATGTTTCGACATGATTTTATCGATTGGACGGGTTGGAGTGTGACACGTTCTGATATGGTAGTTAATGCTGCAGGACAAGTAGTTTACAAAGATGAAGAAGAACAGGCTGCTAAGAACGCACAGTCGACAACTCCTAATACTGCTTCTCAGGTAGAATCAACATGGGAACAGCGCAAGCAACGTGAACGTGACGGAAACACTTCGGTACTCTCTGGTGTGCCCAATTCACTGCCAAGTCTTATTAAGGCTTACCGCATCCAAGACAAGGCACGCAATGTTGGTTTTGATTGGGAAGAGAAAGAGCAGGTCTGGGATAAGGTATATGAAGAATTAGAAGAGCTGAAGAACGAGCTGATGAAGGAGGATAAGCAACGTTCAACAGAAGAACTTGGCGACTTCTTATTCTCTCTCATTAATGCTGCACGCCTCTATCATTTGAATCCTGATAATGCTCTCGAGCACACGAATCAGAAGTTTATCAAACGATTTAACTATATTGAGGAAGCTGCTAAGGCAAAGGGCGTTACGATAAAAGACTTAACTCTTGCTGAAATGGATGAGTTATGGAATCAAGCCAAGGCTGCTAACAATTAAAATTACGATAAAAATTAAGGAGTATAAATATGAAAAGAACCTTTTATTTTATCATGTCTTTGTTTATTCTTGCAGTAGTAATCTCTTGTAAGGATAACAAACCTAAGTCTATGATGTCTGAAACTGAAGAGGCTGAGGACTCTGTAGCCACAAACGATAGTACTATCTATGGTACGATGGTGGAAGGTGGTATGAACTCTATTGTTCTGCTTACCGATCATGGTGATACACTTGAATATCTTGTAAACCCAAATGATACGTTTGAAGTTGTTAAAGGTGGAAAGATTAATGGTGACCGATTTGCCATTATTGGTTATAAAGAGTATGGTGATAACTTTATGCGTTCAGCGATTAATCTTACCTCTTTGTTAGGTAACTGGAGTAGTCTTGATCGCAACTTTGAGATAAAAGAAGGAGGAAGCGTTACATCAAGCTTGCAGTCTGAGAAGAATCCATGGACAGCATGGAAAATATGGAACGGTAAGCTGATTCTGTCAAAAGACACCTTTGACGTAGAAAGCCTTGGCGCAGACACATTGTCATTAGAGAATAAATCGGGACTTTTTGTCTTTACAAGAGGTAAGTAAGTTCTTCGCTATACTCTCTTTAAAGAGAATGTAACGGCTATTATATAAAAGCTAATCTTTTCATTCCTCTCTTAAAAGGGTGGGATGAAAAGATATTGGTAAGTCTATATGGAACCATTCAAAGTACATATTCTTGGTTGCGGTAGTGCGTTACCAACTTTGCAACATAATGCTTCTTCCCAAGTAGTTGAGCTTAGGGAGAAGCTTTTTATGATTGATTGTGGAGAGGGAACGCAGATACAACTTCGTCGGTCACGCATACATTTCTCAAAGATTATAGCTGTTTTTATTAGCCACTTGCATGGTGACCATTGTTTTGGTTTGCCTGGTATGATTTCAACCTTTGGTATGACAGGGCGTACGGCTCCGTTACATATCTACGCTCCCGCTGCTTTGAGCCTATACTTGACCAAACATTGAACTTTTTTTGTCAGGGCTTAGAGTTCGAGGTAGTGTTCCATGCTGTTGATACAAAGCAGAATAAGGTGGTTTATGAGGATAGGAGTCTGACGGTTGAAACAATCCCTTTGCAGCACCGTATTGATTGTTGTGGTTATCTGTTCCGTGAGAAACCAACGCTACCACATATCCGCCGTGACATGATAGACTTTTATCATATTCCTATCAGTCAGATTAATAATATAAAGGCTGGAGCTGATTGGGTAACGCCAGAGGGCGATGTAATTCCTAATAGTAAACTGACAACTCCTGCTGCACCTGCTCGTAGCTATGCTTATTGCTCTGATACGCGCTACATTAAAACCCTCCATAATCTTGTAAAAGACGTAAGTACGCTTTATCATGAAAGTACTTACGCAGCGCAAGATGCTGATCGTGCTCGTCTTTATTGGCACAGTACGTCGCAGCAAGCAGCACAGGTGGCTCGGGATGCAGCTGCAGGGAAACTTCTTTTAGGGCATTACTCAGCACGTTATGGTAATGAACAGCAGCTATTAGATGAAGCAAAAGAAATATTTCCTAATACTTTCCTGACACAAGAAGGTGCAAGTTTTGATATATAAGTCGGTTTGTTAGAGTTGTTTTGATGCCGTTCTATCTTCTATAATATTATATAAAGAGGTTGCATACACCTTTTTATATAATATAAAACCTTTTAGGCTATAATGACCGACTTGGGTTAAATATCTACCAATTATCATGTCTATCCATCTTTTATAAACAACTTGTTCTTATATCGATAGTCAATTTGTAAGCTATTTTCATGTAATTCGAAACCAATACATGCTCTTTTGGCTTTTTAAAGACGCCTAATTGACTTGCAATAGGTGCCCTTTAAGACTCTTATTAACGCCCTTTTGAAGTCCAATTAAGCACCTCTTTACGTGCTGTTTTATAACTAACTGATTTTCTGTTGGTTGTAGACTCACTTTTTATACGTGCTTTTGTCCTTATTTATAGATGTTTTATTTGAAATTATGTAATGATTTTTCAAGGACTTATCTGCTAATTATCAACATACAAGAAGAAAGGGGTTTCTATGTCAGTAAGGTGATAATAAAATAGGTAGTTTGGTAATCTTGCCTATGTTTTTGTTTGATGTTTAGCTTTGACTTCCAGTAAAATGATACGAAAGACATGCACATATTTAACGAAAAATCCTGTTAATCCTCCTTCTCTTCCTCCTTTGAAGATTGGAATGAAACTAAACGTTCTCCCCTTACAAATATTACAACACCACTCAAAACCAGTGCTAATCCACCGAAAAGAAGTTCGTTTCCATTGAAGTGGAGAATGACATGGAGTGCGAACAGAAGCAGACCTAAAATAATGTCTGCAATGCCTAAGTATTTGATATATCTTTTCATACAAAAGTGTAAATATACTGTTTGTTGGCGCAAAAGTACAAAAAATATTTGGTCAGTTGCATAAAAATTAGTACTTTTGCACCGCATTTTGCGAAAGCAGGTGTAATTTAATTCACAATTTTATATTTTTAAGTAGTATGAATCAATACGAAACCGTTTCATTTTGACTCCCGTTTTGTCTGATGAACAGATGAAGGAAACGGTCGCTAAATTCAAGAAACTGCTCACCGACAATGGCGCTGAGATCTTGAACGAGGAGGCCTGGGGTTTGAAGAAGTTGGCTTACAACATCCAGAAGAAGTCATCTGGCTTCTACGCATTGTTGGAGTTCAACGCAGAACCAACAGTTATCGACACTCTCGAGACCGGCTTCCGTCGTGACGAGAAGGTTATTCGTTACATCACCGTTAAGCAGGACAAGTATTCTGCAGCTTATGCTGAGAAGCGTCGTGCTAAATGGGCAGCTAAAAAGGAGGCTTAAATCATGGCAGAGCAGAAATCAGAAATCCGTTATTTGACCGCTCCTTCTATCGATACAAAGAAGAAGAAGTATTGCCGTTTCAAGAAGAGCGGTATTAAGTACATCGATTATAAGGATGGCGAGTTCTTGAAGAAGTTCCTCAATGAGCAGGGTAAGATTCTTCCTCGTCGTATTACAGGTACTTCTTTGAAGTATCAGCGTCGTGTGGCTCAAGCTGTTAAGCGTGCACGCCAGATTGCGCTCCTTCCATACGTAACCGATTTGATGAAGTAAAAAGGAGGTCAATAGATGGAAATTATTTTGAAAGAAGATATTATCGGTCTTGGATACAAGAACGATATCGTTAATGTGAAGAACGGCTATGGCCGTAACTATCTCATCCCAACTGGTAAGGGTATCATCGCTTCTCCATCTGCAAAGAAGCAGTTGGCAGAGAACTTGAAGCAGCAGGCTTCTAAGCTCGCAGCTCTTAAGGCTGAGGCAGAGAAGAAGGCAGCTCAGTTGGATGGTGTAGAGCTTGTTATTGCAACTAAGGTATCTGCTACTGGCGTAACTTACGGTTCAGTTAACGCAGCTACTGTTGTTGAGGAACTCGCTAAGCGTGGTATTGAAATCGATCGTAAGATTGTTACAATGCGCGATATGAAGAAGGTTGGCACATCTGAGGCTACTGTACACTTCCACAAAGAGGTTGAGGTTAAGATTCCTGTAACTGTTGTTGCAGAGAACCAGCCAGCACCTGCTGTTGAGGAGGCTCCAGTAGAGCAGCCAGCAGAGGCACCTGTAGCTGAGGAGGAAACTCCTGCAGCTGAGTAATTTTATATTGACATTTTGCACTGTAAAGCAGTAATGTTAGATAATAATCCCTTTCACTTTCGGGTGGAGGGGATTTTTTAGTCATTATGAAACGAATTGTACTTACCGGCGGACCTTGTGCCGGAAAACAACTGCACTTGTCAAGATTATTGAGCATTTCTCAAGTCTTGGCTATAAGGTGTTTATCATTCCAGAAGTTCCAACGCTCTTCTCTCAGGCGGGTATGGATTATCTTACAGATAATGCTGCGTTCTTCTATGAAGGAGAGAAGGCAACATTGGAGGTTCAGCTTGCTTTGGAAGATAAGTTTACGCGTATGGCTGAGACCATTGATAAACCTACGATTATAGTATGTGATCGTGGTACAATGGATATCTCTGCTTATATGAAGCCAGAGATGTGGAAAGAGATTACAGCTGGTGTAGGAACAACTTCCGAGGAACTTCGTGCTCGTTATGATGCAGTTCTTCACCTTGTGAGTGCTGCGGATGGAGCAGAACAGTTCTATACCACTGCTAATAATGCTGAACGTACAGAAGGGCTTGAGCTTGCACGTGAAATGGATAAGAAAGTCATTCATGCTTGGTCGGAACATCCGTACTTGCGTGTAATCAACAATCACGAGAACTTTGACACAAAGATTAATCGTGTTATACAGGATATTTCTAATGTCTTGGAGATTCCACAGCAGATTGTCGAGGAGCGCAAATACATTGTTCGATTGACTGGTGAGATTCCTGATGCTATCGAAAGTGATATTACACAGACCTATCTAACCTCAGAACCTCGCAGTGAGGTGCGTCTACGTCGTCGTACTCTGAATGGTGTTTCGATTAATGTTCGTACAACAAAGAAGACTTTACCGAATAATGAACAGGTTGTTACTGAGCGACAGATAGATAATAATCTATATGAATCATTGATGCGTCAGGCAGATCCTTATCGTCAGTCTATCCACAAGATTCGCAAGACCTTTATCTGGCGTGGTCAGTTCTTTGAACTTGACACTTACCTTGCTCCAACCTCTAATCTTCAAATTTTGGAGACAAAGGGAATCGTTGACCATGAAGATGTGAACTTCCCTCCATTTATTGAAGTACTTGAGGACATCACTGGTAATACGGAATATTATAACTACAATTTAGCTTTGAAGAGATAAAGAGTTAAAGCCTTCTGTGTTAAAGAATAGCTTTACCACTTTAAAGTAAAATAAATGCCGTAACACTCTCTGAGCGTTACGGCATTTGTATATTTAGTATTATTGCTGTCCGGTAAAACTTAAATAACATATAAATCCTTGCGGAATAGCCTTTATATAGGTAATTCCGCATTCTTTTTTGAAATCCAAGCCCCCTAATCAAATAAGTCAAGTTCTTTTTGGTGGTGAATTTGCCTTTTTCAGCTATTATGATGAGTTCATCATTTTGTGGATTTTCCATAAATGAGATGAAATCAGTGTAATACATCAGTGTGAGCCTCAGCATGGTTACCAGCTGCGAGAAGGATACGTGTCTTTTTATCATTCTGGAGATAACGGTACAAAGCAGATTGGCAATGAGTACCACCCATGTCTGTATCTGTATGGCATTTACACTGTCACCATAGAAGAAATGCAGTGGGAAGTTCTGTTTGAGCTGCTTGTAAAGGGACTCTATAGCCCATCTTCGCTTGTAAATCTCCTCAAGGTCCTTTACATCAAGCTCAAAGTTATTGGTCAACAGGACAACTGACTTATGTGAGTTGTCACTCCACAGTTCCACTCGTCTTGCCTGGTGTCTTATCTCCCCTTCTCAAAGACAATCTTCTTGTCTGTATGTGTAACCAATCCATCAGGGCTTACATAGGTTACTGAGGACAACTCCGTATAGGGTGAGATTCTTCTTCATCTTGGTCACATAGCATACCCCTTCCTCTGTAAGTCGCTGGAACTGTGCATAATCAACGTATGCTCTGTCCATGGTAAGGGTAGCATCCTTAGGAAGATGCACTTCTTTAAGTAGATAATGATCATGCGTGGCGGCAGAGGTAAGCTGTACGACCATGGGAACGCCAACATGATACTTCATCACCGTATGAACCTTCATACCGCCTTTCTTCTTACCACTCTTGGGGTGTCTGCCTACACCCTTGAGTATGTTGTCAAAAAGGGTAATCGTAGTTGAATCCATCATATACAGAAGCTTTTCCCATGTCTTCTGTTCACCTTTAGGGCGGCTGTCCGATAAAAAAGAACCATAACGCTCTAAGAGGTACGCATAAACGCTTGCAAAGAACTCTTGTGGGCGACGCTTGTTGGCATCAGCAAGCGTACTACGACGGACGACATAGTCGATGCCAAGATGATGCAGTTTGTTTACTTCAGCCTTCATGCCTATCTCCACTTCCCGAAGAGAATCAAAGTGTTTGAGAACACCGAAAAGCATTATGACAAGGTGAGTCCACCCATCAAGACGCTTCACATAAGCTTCACTTCGGGGTGTTTCAAGGCTGATTTGCTTGATTTGTTGCTTATCGAGTAATTTTATTAACTGATTATAGACCGGCTGTCCGATAAAATGTGTACTTTTGCCCATGTTATTGAAGTTTTATCGCAGAAACAAAAGTAACAAAAAGGGCTGAAATCCGAGTGAGGATTTCAGCCCTTAACTTTTATATAACAAAAATGTTTACCGGACAGCAATAATTTAGTATTCGTAGGAGTTTACTTCTTCTTTGTAGCCTTATCGACCTTCTCCCAGTATTTCTTACCTTTTTCCTTCAACTTAGTAGTGAAGTCCATTGCGTCTGCCGCAGCCTGTGCTTCATCAGTAGGAGATGCGTAAGCGTGGTGGAATCCCTTAACCTTATTCCACTCTCCGCGTGTGAAGTCAGGCACCTCTACAGGAATATTGCCATTGTCCATAGAGATAGAACCTAACTCTGCTAAGCAGCACCATTCTGCTAAGTCATAAACGTCAATGTCCAAAGGAAGACCATTCTGCAAGCAGTAAACCAAACGTGAATCCATGATGAAGTCCATACCACCATGTCCACCAACTTCTTTTGCCTGCTTCTCATATTTAGCAACGATAGGACTCTCATACTTCTCTATCAATGCTTTGGTGTCAACCTGTGAAAGATAAGAGTGACCTGAAAGGTTGTCTGATGACGGAGTAACACCTGATTTCTTCATCTCCTCAGCAGAAAGAGCAAAGCCTTCAAAAGGATACTTATTGGCAAAACCCTTTGTTCCAGTGAGCTGATACATACGATTGTATGGCTGTGGGGTCATTACGTTATGATGAATCTCAATAACTTTTCCGTTTTCAGTGCTGATAAGGGTGGTTGTTTGGTCACCATTACGGAACTCTTTACAAGGTTCACCGGTCATCTTTTCAACCTGTTTCTTACCGTTAACCGACTTTGTATCCATTGCAACAAGCGTGTTCATCTTGTCACCTCTGTGGATATTCAGAACCTGTGCGATAGGACCTAAGCCATGAGTAGCGTAAACATCACCACGGAACTTCTGGTTGTAATCCAATCTCCAGCCTAACTTGTCTTGTGCATCCTTCTTCCAATATGCGTCCCAGAATTTAGATAGTTCATGACGATAGGCACCCTGAACATAAAGAATCTCACCGAAGACATCTTTCTGTGCCATGTTTAGTGAGTTCAACTCAAAGAAGTCATAGCAGCAGTTCTCAAGCATCATACAGTGCAGACGCTTCTTCTCAGATATATCGATGAGTTTCCAAATTTCTGTAAGGTTCATGGCAGCAGGTACTTCTACAGCAACGTGCTTACCATTATTCATAGCCTCGTAGGCAACAAGGAAGTGGTGCTTCCAGTCTGGAGCAATATACACAAGGTCAATATCCTTACGCTTGCAAAGCTCCTTATAGCCATCTTCGCCAGAGTAAATGTCGGCTGCAGGCATACTTGCTTTACGCAGATATTCTTGACATCTCTCAGCTCTGTCACGCTCATAATCGCAGAGAGCCATTACTTGGATACCAGGGATGTGTGTCCAACGCTCTACAGCATCATGACCGCGCATTCCTAAACCAACAAAAGCTACGCGAATAACCTTTAACTTAGGTGTCGTCATGTTCAAAGCACTTTCCTGTCCAGCTGCACGTACTGGAACTTCCGTTACAGCTTTTCCATTGGTCACCTTGTATGGCCAATTGAATTGAGCCGATACGCTTGATGGTAAGAGTAAGCTACCAAGAATAAACGCAGCAGCTATTGATTTTCTGATACTCATTGTTTTTAGTTATTTGTTTATTGGTAAATTTTGTATTCTAATGTTCAAAGTATTTGTAGGCAAAGATACTAAAAAATATTTAAACAAAAGAAGTATGACTTCCCCTTTTTCCTAATGATTTAGCCATTGTTTAGTAAGACTCAACTATTCAGTATTATTTCTCATGTCTAAATATTGGGTTTTAATGCTGTCAAGTCGATAAACTATGATTTGTTAATCATTAGTTTCTTACTTATGTTATAATGACAAAAAAAGGTTCTTTCTTTCGTTTTCTTATCGATATGTTGATGCTTAGCACGTGTGGTGCGAATGGTGCGCACCACACGTGCGGATGGTAAACACCACATGTGTTGTTGGTCAACACTTATCAAATAACTATACCTCTTAATAAGAATAATTGCTTTTTTGATATAATAACTGGCTTGTATGGCTATGCTTGTGATACAAAAAAAAGGAACTCCTACATTGAGTAAAAGTTCCTTATTGTGTCTATATTCCTTATTATCCTTCACGTCTCATCTGCTCAATCAGCTCTTTCTGACGGTCAGTGAGGTGGTCAGGAAGTTTCACATTGTAGGTGATAATAAGGTCGCCAAAGGTACCATCACCTCGATCATAACCCTTACCACGTAGGCGAACCTTTGTTCCACCTTGTGTCAATGGTTTTACCTTCAGTTTTACTTTCTGTCCACCAGAGAGTTGAATAACGACTTCACCACCTAAAAGAGCCGTGTAGAGGTCTATGCCGACAGTAGCCTCCATTTGTCCTGTAGGACGTTGACTTTGCGTTCTACCAGTGTTGAAACCAGATGAACGGCGACGTCCACCGCCTCCGAAGAGATCTTGGAAGAAGCTGCTAAAGCCACCTCCGCCATTACCGAAACTGCTAAAGTCAAATCCGCCAAAGGGATTTCCTCCACCTTGTCCACCTTGGAATCCACCAAAGCCACCAGCATTTTCGTAGGCTTCAGCATTACGCCACTGCTCTCCGTATTTATCGTATTTAGCGCGCTTGTCAGGATCACCGATAACCTCAAATGCCTCGCTCAATGCTTGGAATTTAGCTTTTGCCTTTGGGTCGTTTGGATGTAAGTCAGGATGAAACTGCTTAGCTCTCTTTCTATAGGCTGCTCGCACATCTTTTTGAGGGATGTTGCGGTCAACACCAAGAATCTTATAATAATCTATAAATGCCATAATATTTCTTCCTTAATTAATGTTTTAATACCGTACTTAAGGTAGCAAATAATGTGCCATTAGTCCATTCTGTCACGATAATCCTCGTATGTATATTCGCGAAGCATCTCGAGTTCGTTATCTGTATGGAGTAGGGCGATAGCTGGGTGACTGATACCATTGAACATATTTGTCTTGACAGTCGTGTAGTGGAGCATATCTTCAAAGATAATGTTCTCGCCTACTTCCAGTGCATGGCCGAAGTCCCACGAACCCATCCAGTCACCACTCAAACAGCTGTTTGCACCTAATCGATAGGTATATTCGCCTTTTGCAGTACCATCTTCGTCAACAAGTTTTGCATTACGAATGGTTGGGTGGTAAGGCATTTCAAGACAATCAGGCATGTGACAAGTAAAACTTGCATTAAGGATAGCTGTCTTTATGCCATGATCCTCTACTATATCAACAACTTGTACTACCAGTGGCCCCGTCTGCCAAGCAAAGGCACTGCCTGGTTCGAGGATAACTTTAAGCCACGGATAGCGTTTGCGGAATCCTCGTAAGACATGTATCAGACGTTTAACGTCATAGTCTTTGCGTGTCATGAGATGACCACCACCAAAGTTAATCCACTTTAGTTGAGGGAACCACTTGGCAAACTTCTCTTCTATATGTACTAAGGTACGCTCGAAGACATCGCTGCCACTTTCGCAATGACAGTGGATATGAAAGCCATCAATGTCCTCTGGCAACGTTTCTGGTAGCTTATCGGATGATATCCCAAAGCGAGTACCAGGCGCACAAGGGTTATAAATGAGCGTTTCCACCTCCGAGTATTCAGGATTCACACGCAAACCGAAACTCAACTTCTCATTTTCAATCTTGGCACGTACGTGAAAACGCTCGTATTGTGTCAATGAATTAAATACAAGATGAGAAGAACAGCGAGCAATGTCGTCAATTTCATAATCCGTATAGCCCGGTGAGAAGGTGTGTGTGGGTGCTCCAAATTCCTCAAAGCCAAGTCGAGCTTCAAAGAGAGAGGAGGCAGTTGTAGCCTTGATATACTCACGAAAAATAGGAAACGTACGCCATAAAGCGTATGCTTTGAATGCGAGAATAATCTCAACATCAGCCTCTTTTGCCACGTGAGCAATGAGGTTTAGATTGTCTCTGAGCCTTGCCTCTTCCAGCACATACATTGGGCGAGAGAGTTCGGCGTATGTTAATGGATTTATTTTCATGGTGCAAATATAAGGAAAAATTTGCAGTTATGGGAAATAATCTCTACCTTTGCAATACAAATAAACTAAAGGCATGAAACTGGTCATCATGACTAAGTCCACGTATTTTGTGGAAGAAGATAAGATTTTAAGTATGCTTTTCGAGGAAGGACTTGATAGTCTCCATATCTCGAAGGCAGATACTTCCCCACTTTATTTGGAGCGTCTTCTTTCACTTTTGCCTTCTGAATATCATCGTAAAATCACAATACATCAGCATTTTAATATGAAGAATGAGTTTTCTTTGGGTGGTATCCACTTGGATAACTCAAGTGTTGCTGTGCCTCGTGGCTACCGTGGCTCTCTAAGTAGAACTTGTGATGATGTAATGCAGCTAAAGGCTATGAAGAAGCAATCGGACTATGTCTTTCTAAAGAATATCCACCAACCTCGTGAACAAGCGGAAAAAGAAGAGCGTGTTCTCTCTGATCTTGAATTAGACGAGGCTTATAGGCAGGGCATTCTTGGGCGACATGTTTATGCAATGGGCGGTGTGACGATAGACGATATACCTATTCTTCGTGAGCTTGACTTTGGTGGAGTAGTAGTTCGGAACGACTTATGGGATAAGTTTCGTATTTATAATGAACAGAATTTTAGCTCTATCATTAATCACTTCCGTAAGCTACGTGCCCTCTGTTAATGATACAGAGACTTATAAAGATTTATACGTTATCAATATAAACAACTAAAAGAAATGAGTGAAAATAACTCTTTTTTGGTATTCTCTGGTACAAAGACGAGATACCTTGCTGAGAAAATCTGCGCCAGCCTTGGCTGTCCGCTTGGTAACTTGGTGATGACCCGCTTCTCTGACGGCGAATTTGTCGTTTCTTACGAGCAGAGTATTCGTGGTAAGGATGTCTTCCTTGTACAGAGCACTTTCCCAAACTCTGACAACCTTATGGAGCTTCTCTTGATGATTGATGCGGCTAAGCGTGCTTCAGCTCGTCACATTATCGCTGTTATGCCTTATTTGGTTGGGCGCGTCAAGACCGTAAGGATAAGCCACGTGTCAGCATTGGTGCGAAATTAGTAGCCGACTTGTTGAGTGTTGCTGGTATCGACCGTCTGATAACAATGGACTTACATGCAGATCAGATTCAGGGCTTCTTCAATGTTCCTGTTGACCATCTCTATGCAAGCGGTGTTCTTCTTCCTTATGTTCAGGGCTTACATTTGAAGGATCTTGTTATAGCAAGTCCTGATGTAGGTGGCTCTAAGCGTGCTAATACTTACGCTAAGTATCTCGGTTGTCCACTGGTTCTTTGTAACAAGACTCGTGCACGTGCCAATGTTGTTGATACAATTCAGATTATTGGTGATGTGAAAGATAAGAACGTTATCATTGTTGATGATATGGTTGATACAGCTGGTACTATCACCAAGGCAGCTGACGTTATGAAGGAGGCAGGTGCTAAGAGTGTACGTGCTATTGCTTCTCATTGTGTGATGAGTGGTCCTGCTACTGAGCGTGTAGAGGCTTCTGCGTTGGAGGAGATGGTTTTCACAGACTCTATTCCATATACAGATCGTTGCTCAAAGGTAAAGCAGATTTCTGTAGCTGATATGTTTGCAGAAACAATCCAGCGTGTATTGAACAATGAGAGTATCTCAAGTCAGTACCTTATATAATAAGGAATGACGTAAGATAAGTCTTTTTTATAAAAGAATATATTATAATGTTGGGACGCATCGTTTATGTGTTCCAACATTTTTTATTTGTGCTTATTCTGTCTAAAAGATGGCTTTTGTCTTATGGCATTTGCTCATTATAAGTCAACTTCTTTCCTCCTTCTTTCCCATATCCCTTCTTTGTTATTTCACTTGATGTATGTCAATAAACATCGTTTTACTGAAAATAATCGTGAAAAAGTTTTGTTGTGTGCGCAAACAGTTGTACCTTTGCATCGTCAAAAGACAAATATAGATTGTTTAGGTTAGTAGTAATAGATTTAGGTTTTTAGTTATTATTTTAAGGTAGAACAAAAGAGATTGTTCAGGTTAGATTTAAAATAGGTTTAGTTAAGGTAATAAGAGATTGATTAAAGGATAACAATGATGCAAGATGATTGGGGAACGCCGTGAGGCGCGAACCAAAAGTCAAGCTCAAAGAACTCACAGAAATGTGGGTATTAAAGGGCACAGCAAATTACTTGCTGTGCCCTTTAATTCTTTTGTAATGAGTGTTCTTTCTCGATGAAGTTCTCCAAGAAACATATAGAAGAGGTGTTTTACGCAATGTTGTAATGGTAATAAAGCATCTATCTCCTTGTCTTTACCCAACATTCTGATGATGTGCACATGTTGTGCGGAGGCTTAGCACATAATGTGCGGAGGCTTAACACCATTCGTGCGGATGGTAAATAGCATTGGTGTTGAATGTTCTTTGTTTTGTAAAATATAGTCAATGTGATTACAGTTTGAGGTTGGAAAGGTGTTATATCACCCGCTACAGATATTAGTTTGATATTGAACTTACTTTTACAAAGAAATAAGATATAATTCAATGTCTGCTTTTTTATAGTAACACATCTTGAAAATTTAATTATAAAAAGAGAACTTTATCCTATTCCTTTAAATATCATATTCCCTCACTTTGTTCAAATTTCTTTATCATTTACAATGGATTTCGCCCTTCTCTGTAAAAAGTAAATGCTTACAAACGTAATTTTGAGAACATGGCTTAAAAAAATGTTTTATAAATTTGTTGTTCTCAGTTGAAATCGGTATCTTTGCATATAGGTTATTTTAATTATAATAAACTAAAAACGAGAAACGTGAAACATAAATATATCATCATATTGTTACTTCTCCTTCCTTCGTATCTCTTTGCACAAAACATAGAGATAGGTACTTGTACAACAACGGATGGAGGAACTTATCATGGACAGATGTTCCGTGGTAAACCAAATGGTAAAGGAAAAACAACTTATAAGAAAGGTAATGTCTATGAAGGCGATTATATGAAAGGTTTACGCCATGGACAAGGAACCTATAAGTTTGCAGATGGTGAGAAGTATGTAGGTCAGTGGTTCCAAGATCAGCAACATGGGCAAGGTGTTTACTACTTTGCCAATGGTAATCGTTATGATGGTTTATGGTATAAGGACTATCAGCAGGGACAGGGAACAATGTATTATTACAATGGTGATAAGTATATTGGTAATTGGGATCATGACAAAAGAAGTGGTGAAGGAAAGTATATTTTTGCCAATGGAGCGTTTTATGAAGGCTCGTGGAAGAACGATATGAAGAACGGACATGGTAGTTTCAAATGGCCTGACCGCTCATCGTTTACAGGAAATTGGGTGAATAACCTAAAAGAAGGTAAAGGAATTTATATTTATGCAGATGGTGATGAATATAATGGAGAGTGGAAGAATGACCTACAGAATGGTAAGGGAATCTATAAATTCAAGGATGGCGAAAGCTATGATGGTGAATATTTAGATGGCGAACGCACAGGACAAGGCATCTTCCGTTATAAGAATGGCGACCAGTATTCTGGCCATTTCCTTAAAGGACTTAAGTCTGGCTATGGTACAATGTCATGGAATAATGGCGATATCTATGTAGGTTATTGGGAGAAAGACATGCAGAACGGACAGGGTAAACTGACCAAGAAGAATAAGGATGTGTATGAAGGGCAGTTCCGAAATGGTTTATTAGAAGGACTAATCATCATACACTATGCTGATGGCAGTAAGTTTCGTGGCAGCTACCACAATGGCAAAAGAAATGGAACAGCTGTTGAGGAGACTGCTGATGGTGTTCGTTTTGAAGGTAACTATCGTGATGACCACCGTGATGGAAAGTTCATTGAGCGTGATAAGAATGGTAAAGTAACTGCCAGCGGTTATTATGAAAGAGGAAAACGCTATACGAATTAGCCTTTACAAAATATAACAAATAACATAAAGCTTATCTACCATGGTTACAAAGAAGACCACAACAAAGAAGGCTCCAGTCAAAAAGACTTCTGCTAAAACGGTAAAAGTGAAGGAGCCGTCTCACATAGGACTCGTAAAGAATGATGCCTATTTGGCTCCTTATGAGGATGCAATTCGTGGACGTCACGAGCATGCTCTTTGGAAGATGAATCAGCTTACTCAGAATGGCAAGTTGACACTCTCTGATTTTGCAAATGGCCATAACTACTATGGTTTGCATCAGACAACTGACGGATGGGTATTTCGTGAATGGGCTCCTAACGCTACTGAGATTTATCTTGTTGGCGATTTCAATGGTTGGAATGAGCAAGAAGCCTATCAATGTCACAGGATTGAAGGTACTGGTAACTGGGAACTTACGCTCCCACATGATGCTATGCAGCATGGTCAGTACTACAAGATGCGTGTACATTGGGAAGGTGGAGAAGGTGAGCGCATCCCTGCTTGGACACAACGTGTTGTTCAAGATGAGGCAAGCAAAATCTTCTCTGCACAGGTATGGGCACCTGCTGAGCCATATGTTTGGAAGAAAAAGACCTTTAAGCCACAGACCTCTCCACTCCTGATTTATGAGTGCCACATTGGTATGGCACAGGATGAGGAGAAGGTTGGAACATATAATGAGTTCCGTGAGAAGGTATTACCACGTATAATTAAGGACGGATATAACGCCATTCAGATTATGGCTATTCAGGAACATCCTTATTATGGTAGCTTTGGTTATCACGTTAGCTCTTTCTTTGCAGCCAGTTCACGCTTCGGAACGCCTGAAGAGTTGAAGGCACTCATTGATGAAGCGCATAAGAATGGCATTGCTGTTATCATGGATATCGTCCACTCTCATGCTGTTAAGAACGAGGTGGAAGGCTTGGGCAACTTAGCTGGTGATCCTAATCAATACTTCTATCCGGGTGAGCGTCATGAGCATCCAGCATGGGATTCGCTATGTTTCGACTATGGTAAAGACGAGGTTCTCCACTTCCTTTTGTCTAACTGTAAATACTGGTTAGAGGAATATCACTTTGATGGTTTCCGCTTTGATGGTGTGACTTCAATGCTTTATTACAGTCATGGATTAGGTGAAGCATTCTGCAACTATGCTGATTATTTCAATGGACATCAGGATGATAACGCTATCTGTTATTTGACACTTGCTAACTGTCTTATCCATGAGGTAAACAAGAATGCAGTAACGATTGCAGAGGAAGTGTCGGGTATGCCAGGTTTAGCGGCTAAGTTTAAAGATGGTGGATACGGCTTTGATTATCGTATGGCAATGAATATCCCAGACTACTGGATAAAGACAATCAAGGAGTTACCAGATGAGGCTTGGAAGCCATCTTCTATCTTCTGGGAGATAAAGAATCGCCGTTCTGATGAGAAAACTATTTCTTATTGCGAATCACACGACCAAGCGTTGGTGGGCGATAAGACTATTATCTTCCGATTAGTAGATGCAGATATGTATTGGCATTTTCGTAAGGGAGACGAAACAGAGATGACTCATCGTGGCATTGCACTGCATAAGATGATTCGTCTTGCCACTATTGCTGCTATTAATGGTGGCTATCTGAACTTTATGGGTAATGAGTTTGGTCATCCAGAGTGGATTGATTTCCACGCGAAGGAAATGGATGGAGCCATAAGTATGCCCGTCGACAGTGGAACTTGGTTGATAATGAGGAATTATGCTATCACTTGCTTGGCGACTTCGACCGTAAGATGTTGGAGGTAATTACAAGTGAGAAGAAGTTTAATGAGACTCCTATCCAAGAGATTTGGCACAATGATGGCGACCAGATATTGGCATTTAGTAGGGGAGAGTTAGTCTTTGTATTTAATTTCTCACCATCACATTCTTATTCTGATTATGGTTTCTTGGTGCCAGAGGGATCTTATAATGTAGTATTAAACACAGATGCCAGAGAGTTTGGTGGCTTTGGCTTTGCTGATGATACAGTAGAGCATTTCACAAATAGCGACCCTCTTTATGAGAAAGATCATAAAGGCTGGCTCAAACTTTATATACCAGCTCGTAGTGCTGTAGTATTGAGAAAGAAATAAATTCATGATGGAAAGTAAGTTTATGCGTGCTATTTGCACAGTACTATTTTGCTCATTCACATTCTGTTATCTGTTTTTCTATCAAGCAGATGTGATGACCGTAGTACAGCACTTGGCTTCAGGAAGGCAAACCTTCTATGATCCAATGTTGGGTGCAGTGCTGATAACATTTACTTTAAAGTTACTCCAAATGGGTGTAAGCTCATTGTTTAAGTTGAAGAAGCGTGGCTTTGGCTTGACTTACTTTCCATCTTTTCTTATTCTTACAATCATCTCTGACCTTCGTCCTACAGCCAATAGCGTAACGTTTGGCAATTGGTTATGGATAGCTCCTTTACTATTGTTAGTTTGCACTTTTGTAATGTTTGCTGTCAAACGCTTTGAACCTTATGAGCCAGAATCGCGCAGCTATGGTCCGTTTTCACAGATGATTTGGATAAACCTATTGCTTTTTCTTGGCTTTTTCTTGTTTATAGGACTCTTTAGTAATAGTGATAGGTATTTTCATCAACGCGCTAAAGTTGAAGCTTTGATTGATAAAAAGGATTATGCAGGTGCATTGGATGTAGTACGAACAATGCCGTATACAGATTCTGTAACATCTATGCTAACCGTCTATGCAGTAGCGCGTAGAGGTCATTTAGCAGACAGTCTTTTTCATTATCCTTTGGAGGGTGGGGCAAGTACATTGCGCCCAGGAAAGGTACATTCGTGGCTACAACCTGATAGTGTACTCTATAAAGTTACCCGTAATTCAGCTAACTATCAGTTGATAGGTTTCTTGTTAGATCGCAATCTTAATGACTTTGCTCGCTATCTTCCACAGTATTATCCTGCAGATAGCCTTCGTCCACGTTATTATAAAGAAGCTCTCAAGATTCTCTCGCTTAAGAAACGAGGATTAAGACTTATTGCACCTTATAAAAAAGGTAGCTATGCTGCCTATTATTATGCGAAGTAGCATCCTTCTTTATACAATAAATTTAGGTTAGAAATATCTTTACAAATATCGTAAAAATATTCTTTTAAAAATCGAATAAAACACTATTTCTCGAGATGGTTGTAACTTGCAGCGTATCAGTATGTTGTAAAGATGCTTGCGAAGTGGTGCTTAATTGGACTTCAAAAGGGCGTTAATATGACCTCAAAAGGGCATCTTTTGCAAGCCAAGAGGGCGTCTTTTTCGAGTCAAATTAAGCATCAATAAAAATCTACGAAAGAAAAAATCCTTACATAATCGCCAATTTGTTGACTTTCTTTTAGCCCCAATAGCCTTTAAAATCTTAAATAGGGTGTTGTTTGTTTTTGTAACGACGGTTCAATAGAATGTGTACGTTATAAATATATATAGGTGGTTTTAGGATTATAATAGATGTTAGTATGTAATTCGTCTAATACGGAAACGTGATTATTGTGACCTTAATAATTAGTTGTGATAAAATAGTCTATTTATGTAATGGGCTGTTTGTATTATTTTCAATAATACCTAAATATGGTGAAAAACTTGAATAAAAGGGGTGAGTGTTGTGGTATGACTTAGGTACATAATTTCAATATATTTAGGTATTGTCATTTAATTCAGAAAACTCTACCTTTGTATCCAAGTTATAAATATATTAAATAATAACTCAATGATGAAGTTTATATCTGGGATAACTTTTGCCGTACTCTTTTCTGGTACGACCGCAGTACATGCACAAGTAAATGCAGCCGATTCTGTTATGACACATGCTAAAGGCAATAAGTTAAGTCTTGGCGGTTATGGTGAAGCTGCTTATTCTCGCAATTTTTACAGTGATAATGGTAATCGTTATACGACGCCAGGCCTTTATAAGAAGGACCCAAGCCATGGAAGATTTGATATTCCGCATGCCGTTATCTATCTTGGTTATGATTTTGGAAAAGGTTGGTCTGTAGGATCAGAGATTGAATTTGAGCATGGTGGCTCTGGTTCTGCTATTGAATATGAGGCAGACGAAGCAATTGAGTTCGAACATGAAACAGAGAAAGGTGGAGAAGTTGAACTTGAGCAGTTCTGGCTTCAGAAATCATTCAGTAAAGCATTTAATATTAGAGCAGGTCATATTGTAGTTCCATTTGGTTTAGTGAATGCACATCATGAGCCATTAAACTTCTTTACAGTATATCGTCCTGAAGGGGAAAACACAATTCTTCCAAGTACATGGCATCAAACAGGTATTTCTTTCTGGGGTAAGGCAGGCGATTTTAGTTATGTTGCACAGATGATTGCAGGATTGGATGCTTATCATTTTAGTCGTGCTAACTGGATTCAGAAAGGTACATCAAGTCCTTTCGAGTTCGAGGTTGCTAATAAGTATGGTTTCCTTGCACGTGTAGACAATCATACTATTCCTGGTCTTCGTATTGGTGTTAGTGGCTATGTTGGCCAGGCTATGCACAACAACGTTCCACATGATAGTGAGAAGGGAGAGAAGAAGAAGATTAAGGGTAATGTCTATCTTGGTAGTTTAGACTTCACTTATAATAAGTATAATTGGATTGCACGCGGGAAACATTGACTATGGTTATGTAAGCAACGCGCAAGAGATTTCACAGCTTTCATACCCTAATGTACAGTATGTTAAGCCATATGAGTCAGGTAATGGTAAATACTTCGGAAGTCATGCAATGGCAATGATGTTTGAGGTTGGTTATGATATCTTCTCTCAGATTCACAAGTTGCGTGAAGACAATCAGAAGCTTTATGTCTTTGGACACATCGAGCACTATGACTCTTACATCCATGCTGTAACTAAGCAGTGGACTAATAGAACCGTTCTTGCAACAGGTATTAACTATTATCCTATCCCACAGATTGCTATTAAGGCAGAATACAACTACCGTAATCTGAAGAAGGGATACAATGATGAGCCAGCAATTAATATTGGTATAGCTTATCAAGGATTCTTCCTTTAAAAGACAAAGAATAAAGATCGAATAACCATTATTTAAAAAAGATTGTAATGAAAAAAGTAACAAAACTTGCTATGTTCCTTCTTGCAGGAACATTAGCTACGGGGTTTGTGTCATGTAGTAGTGATGATGATGAAGTCATTAATACAACAATCCTCACACCAGAACAGCAATCAGAGTTAAGTAAGATTGCAAGCGAGAGTAGCGCAAATGCAAATAAGACAGAGATGGGTAAGGTTGTTGCCAACTACATTAATGAAGTTGTTAAACCTACATATTTAGACTTGGCAGAGAAGTCTGATATTCTTTATAAGGCTTGCCAGAATCTTTATCAGAAGCGTAAAGCAGGTACACTGACTCAGAATGACATTGATGCTGCTTGTGAAGCTTTCAAGGCTGCACGTAAGGACTGGGAGCAGAGTGAGTCATTCCTCTATGGTGCTGCATCTGATAATGAGATTGACCCACATATCGACTCATGGCCGCTCGACCATGATCAGTTGACAAGAGCATTGAATAATGCAGATGTTATCGCAGGTATTAATGGAGAGAATCCAGCCAAGTATGTTTATGACAACAATGGTAATTTCGACTCTGTGTTAGGTTTCCATGGATTGGAGTTCGTTCTCTTCCGTAATGGTAAGAATCGTACCGTAGCAGATTTCAATGCTGAGAAAGAGACAGAAGCAGGTCTTACAAGTGTAAGTACAGTGAACGAAGCAGCCTTGCAGCAGCAGTTGCAGGTGACCTCCGTAACATGACTTATCTCTTGGAATATGGTTGGTTAGGTACAACTATCCCAACATCACATTTGAATCAGCTTGCAAATGCTATGTGGGTAGTCAACGGAACACGTCATAGAGGACTTTCTGCAAAGTTAATTCCATATCGTGATTATTCACAGTTCGCCACAAAGGAGAATGGTATGTTTGCTTCATGGCATGAGACACTGAACAATATCTTTATTGGCGGATGTAGTGGTATTTGTGAGGAGGTCGCTTCACAGAAACTTGGTCAAGCTTATCGTAAGGCTACAGGTACTGGTACTGCAGACGATGCAGCTAACTATATTGAGTCACCTTACAGTAAGCGTTCATTCCAAGACTATCAGGATAACATCTATTCTATCAAGAATTCACTCTATGGAGTTCGTGGTACAGAGAACATCTCTACTCCAGTTCAGTACTCTATTATGAACTTCTTGAAGAACAACAACTATCCTAAGTACAATGAGTTGAACAGCGCTCTTAACGAAGCAATTGCAGCCTTGGAGACAGCTAAGAAGAGCGGTATTGCATTCATTGACCAACCAGGTAATCCACAGGTTAAGACTTGCATTGATAAGGTTGATGCTTTGAACGAAGCTCTTAATGCTGCTGGTACATGGATTAATCAACAGACAGATAAGTAATCCAACTCTTGCAAATCTGAAAAGCAAAGATAATATAAAGATAATTTAAAGAACGTAGCTTTGTCTTCTTTAGGACAAGGCTACGTTTCAAACGTACATTTAAACTATAAACATTATGAGACACAACAGCTATAGCAAATTCTTTCTTGCTGGAGCTTTATTATGTTCATTTGCTGCTTGCTCTGACGACAATGTTTCACCAGAAACACCACTGAAGCCATCAGAGCCTGAAACGAAGTACATTGGTCAAGCGGTAGGTAACTTCTCTGCTGACGAATGGTATCCAGGTGGTAAGCTTGGCACAACTGAGAATACTGCTGCAGGTGGTTATGAGGACAACACACCAGCTATTGACGAACAAGGACTAACTGATCTCTTCAATCAAGGTGATATGATGGTAAGTGCTAAGTATACCCTTAGTACCGAACCATACAAAGGTTGGGGTCCTGTAGCTTCACGTCGTTCATGTGAGTATTGCCACTCTGGCGGATATAGCCATGGCCATAGTCGTAATGACATGGAACCAGTAAAGGGCAACGGTTACATCGTTTCTGTTTATACTCCAGATGCACCAGGAAGCAATAATGGTACACCAATTGATCAGTTGACGACCTTTACGATGCTTCAAGCTGTAGAGCCATTCTTGCCACCAGTAGATCCAAAGCAGATAAAGATTACTTGGCATGATGTTACTTCAATGCCAAGCGGACTCCCAATGCAGTTCCCTGATGGTGAGAAGTTTAGTCTTCGTTATCCTTCTGTTGCTATTCCACAGTCTGCTTTCAACACAGACCCAGTGCCAAGCAACTATGAAGTACGTTTGATAGCTTCATGTAACTTCCAAGGTCTTGGTTTGATTGATGCTATTTCTAATGAAGACTTAAAGAAGCAATATGAGACAGAGGGACGCTTTGTAGAGTTGAATCCAGAGTTCTGGGACAATACAACAAAGCAGTTGAAGCCTGAAGCATGGGCAAGTGATTATTTTGGAAACAAGTTCATCAAGCGTTTCAACTACGACTTACTTGATGGCTGTCTTGAGAATGATGTAGCTTTGTGGGATGAGTTGAACATCTTACGTTCAGATATCAAGCACATCTGTTCTACTGAAGCATGGGCTAAAGCAATGTCTGAAAACCAAAATGTCATTGATTATATACAGCAGCATGGAAGTAATCCAACGTCTTATGTACATCCTTATTATAACGATGGAACCCGCGAAGGTATAAAGAAGGCAGTAGGCTATTTGCTTTCTCCAAACGATAATGTTGACTTGTATAATAATCCTTACTTCAACTTCAAGCCAGAGATGAGCGACGACGCTTATCATGCATTTATGGTTTGGCACAGAGGTCTTGCTGTTCCAAGAGCAAGAAACTTGAATGATAAGGAAGTTCAGCGAGGAAAGGAACTTTTTGTTGGCGATCTTGGATGCGCTCATTGTCACAAGGCTTCTTGGACAACAGGTGCAGACAATCATGGCTCTTCTAAGATTCTTGGTAATAAGCAGTTGCCTAAGTATGCTAATCAGAAGATTTATCCTTACTCAGACTTTATCCAACATAAGTTGGATATGAAGAATGATATTCATGGTTCATGGTGCCGTACAACACCTTTATGGGGTAGAGGTCTGTCACTTATCAACTCTGGTGCAGAAGATCGTCTCCATGATGCTCGAGCACGCAATGAGATTGAAGCAATCATGTGGCATGCTTATAGTAAGAACAGTCAGGCTTATAAAGCTGCTGTGAAGTTCTATAAGTTGCCTAAGGCTGATAGAGATGCAGTGGTTAAGTTCATACGCTCTATCTAATAATTTTAGTAAGTAACAAGAACATTTATAGGAAGAAGATGTAGTCTCAGAAGGACTCATCTTCTTCTTTATTATCTTACAGATGCGAACAAAGAAGACGCTTGAAATTATTTATGTTCTCCTTGTAATAGTGATGGCAACGGGGACAATCATTGGGAAATATACCAGTCTTGATTATGTTTCAGACAACATCTTCGGGTCGTGGTGGTTTGTTTGTTGTGGGCTATTGGTGCAGCAGCAGGCATTGTTTATTTTCTAAAGCGAAAGATTCGTCGGCCAATTGTTATAACATTACATTTGTCTTTTGTTGTAATTCTCCTTGGTGCATTGCTAACTCATCTCACCTCTAATAAAGGTGTGGTACATCTTCGACAAGGGAAAGCGATAGATACGTATATTACCAAGGATGGAAATGAGGCTAAACTACCATTCAGTATTCAACTGAACAAGTTTACTGTATCTTACCATGCTGGCAATATGGCTGCAATGGATTATGCATCAATTGTCACACTTATCCAAGGAGATAAGCATGAACAGTATCAGATTTCAATGAATAATATCTACTCTGGATATGGCACACGCCTTTATCAAAGTAGCTATGATGAAGACATGAAGGGTAGTTATCTCTCTGTTAATTCCGACCCGTATGGAATTCCTGTTACTTATTTAGGTTATGCTCTTCTGTTTTTCGGACTTATTGCGATGCTTATTGACCCTAAGGGAAACTTCCGACGTTTGCTCCGTAAGGAAGCAATAGCTGGCATCATACTGGTGATGGGTTGTTTGAATGCAAGTGCGCAACCTGCATTACCACGTCAGACTGCTGACGAGTTTGGAAAGATATTGATTGTATATAATGGACGAATTTGTCCTATAGAGACATATGCTATCGACTTTACCAAAAAACTTTATGGTAAGAAAAGTTACAAAGACTTTACTCCTTCTCAGGTTTTAACGGGCTTTATGTTCTGGGGACAAGAGTGGATGAAGGAGCCTATCTTAAGACTAAAGGGAGCTGAACTGCGTAATAAACTGAACTTAAATGAATATATTTCTCCTATGAGTTTGTTTGGACAACAAGGTTATATCTTAGGACCTTACCTCCAAGATGCACATAGCCAGGAGAATGACAATGTATCAAAGCAGTTGCTTGATACGGACGATAAGATGATGCTATTGATGGAATTAACGCAAGGTAAACCACTCAGAATCTTCCCTTATACGTCTAAAAGTAATACTGTTGACTGGTTTACACCTACTGATAGATATCCGAAAGATATGCCAAAGGAACAGCAACAGTATATTCGATCTATTCTTCCTTTAGCGGGGCAGCTTGCCAGACAGGGGAAAATAGATATGCTGAACGAGCTTATCTTAAAATTAAGAAAGTACCAATATAGATATGGTGGCAATACTATTCCATCTGATACAGTGATTAAAGCAGAGGGAATCTACAATCATTTCCCATTTGCAACTATACTTTTCATTTTTAATTTGACAGCAGGTTTACTCTCAGTCTTATTCCTTGCACATAAGAAAAGATATAGATTTTTACCTGGTTAATGTCTCTCTCATGGTGCGTTCTTACCTTTACGTTAGCTCTGAGATGGGTTATTAATGGTACGATTCCACTTGCTAACGGCTATGAGACGATGTTACTGTTAGCTTGGCTTATCATGCTTGTATCTGTTTTGACGACAAGGAAGCTACAACTTATGACAACTTTCGGATTACTCATGAGTGGTTTTATGCTTCTTGTAAGTCATCTTGGCGAGATGGATCCAAGTATTACGCCGCGTATGCCTGTGTTGAATAGTCCGCTGTTAAGCATTCATGTAAGTATCATCATGATTTCTTACGCACTTCTCTCTCTTACGTTTATTAGTGCGATAGCCTATTTCCTTACTTGTAATAGTAAACGAGAAAGCGTTATGGCTGCTAATCGCCAGTTGACCGTTCTTTCACAGATTTTCCTCTATCCAGCCATAACAACATTAGGATTAGGAATATTTATTGGAGCTATATGGGCTAATATTAGTTGGGGAAGTTATTGGGGATGGGACCCAAAAGAAACGTGGGCATTGATTACCTTTATGATTTATGCTATCCCCTTGCACACCAATTCGTTTTCAGCATTAGGTAAACCAAAGAATTATCATCTCTTTATGTTACTGTCATTCTTTAGTATACTTATGACCTACTTTTGGTGTCAACTATATCCTTGGTGGTATGCATTCTTATGCTTAAGGTGTACATGTGTGTTGTACTCATATGTTTATTTAGAGTTAAGGAGGGCTTCGCACAAATGGTGTTGACCATTAGCACCATATGTGCGGGGCTGCAACACCAGATGTGCGCAGTAGTCGTACACTAATAGATAAGGACAAGAAAAGTTAGTTTTTGTTGTTGCTTACAAACGAATAAGGTCTGAATGTTTCGCACATTCAGACCTTATACGTTTCTAATATTGTTTTATGTCTCTACAAGAAATAGTTCTCTAACTCCTTTATCGACTCCTCTGTTATGTCATCAATATTCTTTATAATCTCACCTTTCTCCATCAATACAATTCTGTTACTGATATCTGTTGTATGGTGTAGATTGTGACTTGATATGAGAATAGAAGCCTTATGTTTCGTTTTATACTCTATCAAAAGTTTTTTAAGATGATTCTGACTACTTGGGTCGAGGAAGTTGAAAGGCTCATCAAGGATAACGAACTTTGGGCAAGAGAGTAGGGCAGCAACTATGCCAACCTTCTGTTTGTTTCCTGCAGATAGTTCACGGATATAGACTTTTCTGCCAAGCACCTCATCGCCAAGGAAGGATTGTAAGCTGTTAAGTCTTTCTTCCATCTCCTGTTCTTCAATGTTATTGACTTTTGCAATAAAGGTAAAGAACTCCTTTGGCGTAAGAAACTCTATTAAAAAACTCTCATCAAGATAAGCAGCTATATAACTTTTCCATGCATCTTCAAGATGAGAAACCAAAGTCATATTGCTGTCAAGATCTGCTTTATCCTGTTGACTGTATTCGTTAGTAAGACAGAAGTTTACGATACCACTGTCAGCTTTGATTAGATTAAGAATCAGACGGAAGAGCGTTGTCTTACCAGCGCCATTATTCCCAACAAGACCAATAATCTCGTTAGAGGGAAAACAAAAATCGGGGATAGACACAGCTGTCTTATCCCCGAATTTCTTTATAAGGTTATTAACGGATATCGCGACCATGACAATTCTTAAATTTCTTACCACTACCACATGGACATGGGTCGTTTGGACGTGGCATCTTGTCTGCTCGATATGGAGTGTGGTTTACTTCCTGTGCGCCTTCGCGGGTGTCATGCTGTGCTGCAGCAACCTGGTTAGGGTCATTTAGTTCCACCTTCTCCTCTCTGTACTGCTGGCTATGCTCCTCTGGCGCAGCCTCCTGAATGTCCTCAGCTGGCTGCATCTCTGGAATCTGACCACGCATGAGTACACTTGCAGTACGATTGTTCATATCGTCAATCATGTTGTCCCACAACTTCACACTCTCCAACTTGAAGATGAGCAATGGGTCTTTCTGCTCGTAAGAAGCATTCTGTACAGAGTGACGAAGGTCGTCTAACTGACGGAGATTCTCTTTCCAATCATCATCAATGATATGGAGAAGAATAACCTTCTCAAACTGCTTAACAACAGACTTAGCCTCGCTCTCGTAAGCTTCCTTCAAGTCGCATGGTATGTTGTAAACGCGCTTACCATCTGTAATTGGAACCATGATACGCTCATACATTGCGCCTTGATTCTCATATACCTGCTTGATGATAGGCCATGCAACAGTCTGGATACGCTCTGTCTTGCGTGAGAAAGCCTCCATTGCAGCCTGGAAACTGCGCTCAGAAAGTTCAGAAGTGTTACCACCATTGAACTCTTCCTCCGTGAATGGACATTCCATTGCAAGAATCTTCAAGAATTGTTCCTTGCAACCCTCATAGTCATTGTTCTCAATGATGTTTACGCAACGGTCCCAAATAATGTTAGAGATATCCATGCCGATACGCTCACCCATCAAAGCGTGACGACGCTTCTCATAGATAACTGTACGCTGCTTATTCATGACATCATCATATTCCAACAAACGCTTACGGATACCGAAGTTGTTTTCCTCAACCTTCTTCTGGGCGCGTTCAATACTATTTGAAATCATTGAACTCTCAATACGCTCACCCTCTTCAAAGCCGAGTCTATCCATTACCTTAGCAATACGCTCTGAACCGAAGAGACGCATCAACTTGTCTTCAAGTGATACATAGAATACTGATGAACCTGGGTCACCTTGACGACCAGCACGACCACGAAGCTGACGGTCTACGCGACGGCTCTCGTGACGCTCTGTACCGATGATTGCCAAACCACCAGCATCCTTCACTTCCTGAGAAAGCTTGATGTCGGTACCACGACCTGCCATGTTGGTAGCGATTGTTACTGCACCAAGACCATCTACAGAACGACCTGCCTCGGCAACAATCTGAGCCTCCTTCAAGTGCTGCTTAGCATTCAATACCTGGTGTGGAATCTTACGCATGTTAAGCATCTTACTCAAAAGCTCACTGATTTCGACAGATGTTGTACCAACAAGACAAGGACGACCTTGATTTCTCATTGCCTCGACCTCGTCGATAACAGCTGCATACTTCTCACGTGCTGTTTTATAAACGCGATCTTCCATATCCTTACGTTGGATTGGACGGTTGGTTGGAATCTCAACAACATCGAGTTTATAGATGTCCCAGAACTCACCAGCCTCAGTAGAAGCTGTACCCGTCATACCTGCAAGTTTGTGGTACATACGGAAGTAGTTCTGTAAAGTAATCGTTGCGAAAGTCTGTGTCGCTGCCTCTACCTTTACATGTTCCTTTGCCTCAACAGCCTGATGCAAGCCATCGCTCCAACGACGACCTTCCATGATACGACCAGTCTGCTCGTCGACAATCTTAACCTCACCATTCAAGACAACATACTCATCGTCCTTGTTAAACATGGTGTATGCCTTCAAGAGCTGTTGCAATGTATGTACACGTTCACTCTGAACTCCATAGTGAGCCATCAACGCATCTTTCTGGTCGATATATGTCTGCTCATCAATTACCTTATCATCCTTCTGCTTCTCAAGCGCAGAAAGCTCTGTGGTAATATCAGGTAATACGAACAACTGGTCATCCTTTACCTGTGCAGCTAACCATGCTGTACCCTTATCTGTGAGGTCGCATGAGTTCAACTTTTCGTCTGTCACGAAGTAGAGAGGTTCGATGGCCTTTGGCATTTCACGGTTGTTATTGGCCATGTAATACTCCTCTGTCTTCAGCATACCAGCCTTGATACCTTCTTCAGAGAGGTATTTAATGAGAGCCTTGTTCTTAGGCAGTGCCTTAAATGAACGATAGAGGGCAAGGAATCCTTCCTCTTGGAGCTTCTGGAAAACCTCTTTATTGTTTGCATTCTTCTGTGCCTCAGCTAACTTGTGGCGAGCTTCTGAAAGAAGTTCTGTAGCCTGCTTGCGCTGAACCTCATAAAGGCTCTGTACCAATGGCTGGAATTCTTCAAACATCTGTACGTCACCCTTTGGTACTGGACCACTAATAATAAGAGGTGTACGAGCATCGTCAATTAACACAGAGTCAACCTCATCGACAATAGCATAGTTGTGCTGACGTTGTACGAGGTCGGCTGGTGATACTGCCATATTGTCTCGCAGATAGTCGAAACCAAACTCGTTATTGGTACCGAAGGTGATATCTGCTTGATAAGCCTTACGACGTGAAGGAGAGTTTGGTTGGTGTTTGTCAATACAATCAACTGAAAGACCGTTGAACATATAGAGAGGACCCATCCACTCAGAGTCACGTTTTGCAAGATAGTCGTTGACAGTTACGACGTGAACACCATTACCAGTGAGGGCATTAAGGAATACTGGAAGGGTAGCAACAAGGGTTTTACCTTCACCAGTAGCCATCTCGGCAATCTTACCTTGATGAAGAACTGTACCACCGAATACCTGTACGTCATAGTGAACCATTTCCCATTTAAGGTCGTTGCCACCTGCTGTCCAGTGGTTGTGGTAGATAGCCTTGTCGCCATCAATAGTGATAAAGTCCTTTGAAGGGTCTGCAGCCAACTCACGATCGAAGTCGGTTGCTGTTACGATTGTTTCCTCATTCTCAGAGAAGCGACGTGCTGTATCTTTGACAATAGAGAATGCTACTGGCATAACCTCATCGAGAGCCTTCTCATAGTTGTCAAGAGCTTCTTTCTCAAGTTTATCTATTTGATTGAAAATAGCTTCACGATCTTCAATCGGTGTAGCTTCAATTGTTGCACGAAGTTCGGCTATCTTCTCACGTTGTTCCTTACCTGCATCCTGGACATACTTCTGGATTTCCTTTGTCTTTGCACGCAATTCGTCATTGCTGAGTGCTTTAATCTCTGGATATGTAGCCTTTACCTTATCTACGTATGGCTGTATAAGCTTCATATCACGTGTTGACTTATCTCCGAAAAGTGCCTTTAATATCTTATTGAAATTCATTTCTTCTAATTGAGTTTGTTATTTATATTAGAGGTTCTCCCTCTTTGTTTACTTCTATATATCTATGTTTTGTAATATTGTTTATTACGCTAAAGGAAGTAAACTGGGGGCACGAATCTTGATTCCAGTCCTTAAGGAAGGATTAGGAAGGAATAGTTGTGATTCCTGATTATTATTTGATTGAGATGTTAAAGCAATGGAATAATTGTCGTATAAGTCTGTCACAAAGACTGCTTTGCTTTGTGCAGGCTCTGTTTCTTCGTCTTCTTTAATCTGCTTAAAGGCTTCAAGAACTGACAGAATCTCCTGTTCAACGCCCTTAAACGCTTGCTTATGGCAAAGATCTTCGATGTTGACATCACCCAACGCAATCTTTAGCGCAGACTGATAGCTCTGCGCCTCGACTCCTGTTGCCGCAAGTACGACAAGTAAAGCGGTGATGTATTTATTCATTATCTTTTATTTCTTTGAACTACTCACGGTTGGTGCAACCGCTTTATTAATCCGCAAATGTACTATACAATGTAATAGCAAGAATGATGCCACAATCAGTATTGGCAGTGGTATTTCTTGGAATAAACTTCCGAAAAGTCCTAAAATGATAAGGACTCCCCATATTTTCCACCATATTACCTTCTTCTTTTTAATTGTACTATAAAGGAAGAACAATGGTAAAGGATTAAAGAATAATAGGATGAAATTCAAGCTAACACATGGATGTTGTGAGAAAATCATAACGAAGAAGATAATTCCCATGAGCCCCGATGTAAGCATTAAAGCTAAGTCCCACGCCCAATAAACCTGCTGTCTACGATAGCTAAAGAGCATCATTACAAGACTGATAACTGAAAATATGAGTGCTACAGATAGCGGAGAAAGTGGAAAAGCTGGTTCTGCCACTTCTGTTTCAGCATCTAATAGTATGTTAGTTTCCTTTACTAATGGCTTTCCGTTGTATCTTGCTTTGTCAAAATCACTCCTTAAGTTCTCTGGAAGAAACTGCTGTTCAGACTTTGTTGTCTTACGATCAGCATTCACACCGAGTAGAAGGTCTTCTCCGAATTGTGACCATTCATATTTATTGTTCCATTTATGTATCATAGAACGGAACGTTGCATCTTCTTCTGCTGGTGGATAAACAACCTTTCCATGGAGGTGATTGATGAGCATATCACGTGCCCTTGTGGTACAGTTGTCAAGAAGTAGTTGTAGCGATAAACTACATTTTCAGGCTTCATGTTCTCCTGCAAAGCTTTATAGATAACCTCTTTATCTTCAGCTGATAAATTAAGAACCTGTTCGACAACTCCTCGCCCTTCATAACTATATTGGGCAAGGAACATATCCATAGGTTGAACTCCCATGCGATAGTCTGTCATACCAAGAACAAAACGAGGGATAAAGTAGGTTTGGTCGAGGGAGAAAATACCATAGTTGATGGCAAGGTCTTCTCCGCTTTCTTTGTCGTAATATCGAATAGCGGTATGACCATATTGTGCCCAAACTTCTTTACCGGGTGAACAAGTCAAAAGGGATATCTGAATACGATCAGGATTAGTCATAGACTGAGCCCCCGCTGTAGCGTTAACAACAGACAGGATGAAAGTCAGTACAATATATAATAATCCCTTTTTCATTTTCTCCGCAAAGGTAGTAAAAAAGCATGAGAGCACAAAGAAAGCTTATTAAAAATCAAAATCCTTTATTGTTTTTCTGCAATATAGATTTTTTTTAATAACTTTGCGCCAATATATTGTTTAGACATATCGTCAGAATAAGAAAAAGAAAGCGAATGAAAAAGATAATTGCAGCAGCGTTCCTTGCAGGTCTTGCAGTACAGGTGTCAGCTCAAAGCGGAACTAACTCTCCATATAGTCAGTATGGATTAGGTGCTTTGGCATCTCAGGCAACAAGTTTTAATCGTGGTATGAACGGATTGGCATACGGATTTCATGAGCGTAATCAGGTGAACTATGCGAACCCTGCTTCATACGCTTCTGTTGACTCTCTTTCATTCATATTTGATGCAGGTGTTAGCCTTCAGTTGACTAATTTTGAGGAAAATGGTAACAAGGTAAATGCTAAGAATGCTGATATTGAATACGTTGTTGCGTCATTCAGAGCTTTTAAGCATGTGGGTGTTAGCTTTGGTCTTTTACCTTATACAAATGTCGGTTACAACTTTAGTAACACTCAAATGTCAATGCTTTCCCAAGTACATCTTCTGTAAATGCTACGTATTCCAATGCTTATAATGGTAGTGGTGGTTTACATCTTGTTTATTTAGGTGCTGGTTGGGAGCCTTTTAAGGGTTTCTCATTTGGTGCGAATATTGGTTACTTGTGGGGAACACTGAATCGTAATTCGACAAATACCTATAGTGACAGTTATGTTAATACATTGTCAAAGAATTACTCTGCACAGGTAAAAAGCTACAAGGTTGACTTCGGTGCACAATATACTTATGCTGTAGATAAGAAGAATGAGCTGACCTTGGGTCTTACTTACTCTCTTGGACATAATTTAGGGACAGAGGCTGAGTGTAATTTGATTTCAACAAATTCACAAACAAGCGTTTCTGATACAACTCGTTATGTTGTATCAAACTCTCTTGAACTGCCTCATACTTTCGGAGTTGGTTTGATGTGGAATCATAATAACCGTCTGAAGTTCGGTGTTGACTATCAGTTGCAGAAGTGGGCTAAGCTAAAGTACCCACAATTAACCACAGTCAATGGTACAACAAGCTATAATCTCGTTGATGGACAATTCAATGATCGTCATAAGTTTACATTAGGTGGTGACTACTGTAAGGGCGAACGCTATCGTGGTTTCTTTAGTCGTATGCACTATCGAGCAGGTTTTAGCTATGCCAGTCCTTATCTAAAGATTAATGGTGTAGACGGTCCACGCGAGCTTTCTGCAAGCCTTGGAGTTGGTATTCCAATCCTCAATGCTTACAATAATCGCAGTATGTTGAATATCAGTGCAGAGTGGGTGAACCAGAGTGTTACGGGAATGATTAAGGAAAATATGTTCCGTATCAACGTTGGTTTCACATTTAATGAGCGCTGGTTTGCTAAGTTCAAGGTTGAATAATATGCGTTCAAGCCTTTATTCATTTTTTATTGGATTAGTATTATTTACAGCGAGCTATGCTATGGTTTCCTGTTCGGAGGAACGTGAGCATACCGCTCCTGCTATTCATGACCGTGACTCTGTGCCGGTTATGACTACATATGGTGTCAATACACTTATCTCAGATTCAGGCGTTATCAAATATCGTATTGTTACTGAGCGTTGGGAAATTAATGAGAATAGAAGACCTTCGCGCTGGACTTTCAATAAAGGAATCCTACTTACTCAGTTTGATTTGAAGAAACATGTAGTGGGCTATATTCAATGTGACTCTGCTGTTTACTTTGATAAGGACCGTCGTTGGGAACTAAGAGGGCGTGTAAGAATCCTTACAGCGCAAGGGCTTAATTTCTATAGCAATGAACTCTATTGGGATGAGCGTAACCATGAGATGTGGTCATATTCTTATTCACACCTCAAGACACCTGATAAGGAATTGCAAGGAAACTGGTTCCATAGCGATGAGCAGATGACAAATTACGAGATACGACAGACAAAGGGGTGGGGCATCTTCTCTAATAATGAGTTTATGTCGCCTGCTGGTTCTCCTCCCTTTACGCCTATTGATACCACACGTGTTGATAGCATGAAAGGTCCTGTAGTTAAACAAAAGTAATAATTGTAGTTTGATAAAACTTAAATATTCTTCCCTACCATGTATAATCTCTCTTAAATAGATAGTTTCGTGTTGTTTTAAGCGTTAGTAAGTTTATCCTTACAATCCTTACTTACAACAAGTTGTTTTCCTTTCATTAATCTATTGCATTGCAATTAGTGCTCCGCACCATTGGTGCTAAGCCTTCGCACGACATGTGTGGGGCATCAACACAATCATAGAAGATGAGAAAATAGGTTCATAACTGTCATATATAGGAAGAGAGTTGTGGCTAACGTGTACGGGAAATGTTTACTAAGTCGCACTAAATAGTAATAAGAAATTGGATATAAATTTAATTATAGGAATTATAATAACAATGGTACTCTCTGCATTCTTTTCAGGAATGGAGATTGCCTTTGTTGCAAGTAATCGTCTTCTTGCGGAGATGGATAAGGAGAAGAATGGTATTGCACAAAAGTGTCTAACCATCTATTATAATAATCCGAATGGTTTTGTATCTACGATGCTTGTAGGTAACAACATTGTTCTTGTTATGTATGGTATCTTCTTTGCTCAGATATTTGATACGACACTGTTTGCATCGTTTGATTCAGCAACACGTGTGATATTAGATACTTTAGCATCAACACTCGTCATTCTTTTTACAGGAGAATTCTTACCTAAGACCTTGTTTAAGAGCAATCCTAACCGCTTACTTACCTTTTTTGCCCCATTGGCATATGTCTTTTTTATTATTCTTTGGCCTATTAGTCGCTTTGCAACCTTTCTTGCGCGAATCCTTTTGCGTCTTGTTGGTGTAAAGATGGATGAGAAAGAGTCTGATGGTACGTTTACGAGAGTAGATCTTGACCACCTCGTACAGAGTACTATTGAGAATGCTAAGAACGAAGATGAGATAGAAGACGAGGTAAAGATATTCCAAACGCTTTGGAATTTCAAGATACGAAAGTGCGTGATTGCATGGTACCACGCACTGAGATTAAGGCTGTTGAAGAGAATTGCTCGCTCGAAGAACTACAGCAAATGTTCATAGAAAGTGGTAATTCTAAGATAGTTGTTTATGATGGGGATATCGATCATATAAAGGGTTATATTCACTCTTCAGAGATGTTCCGTTCTCCAAAGAACTGGAAAGACCATATCCGACAAATGCCGTTTGTGCCAGAGACGATGGCTGCACATAAACTTATGCAGGTTTTCCTTCTCCAAAAGAAAAGCTTGGGAGTGGTTGTGGACGAGTTTGGCGGTACCAGTGGTATTGTTTCTTTGGAAGATATCGTAGAGGAAATCTTCGGCGACATTGAGGACGAGCATGACAATACAAAGTATATTGCAAAGCAGATAAATGATACCGAGTATGTCCTTTCGGCACGTTTGGAGATTGATAAAGTGAACGAAATGTTCAATCTTGATTTGCCAGAGAATGATGATTATATGACAGTCGGAGGCTTATTGTTACACGTCTATCAGAGTTTTCCAAAACTAAACGAAATCATTACAGTTGGGCAATACGAGTTTAAGATAATCAAGAACACTATGACAAAAATAGAACTCGTACGGCTAAAAGTCAATGGTACAGATTAATTTCTGAATGAAAAATTATGATACTTGCCCATTTTTGTATTTTTTTGTGGGCAATTTGTCATACTGAATAGAATAATTAAAATCAAATAATAAATCTAAAATGGCAGCATTAGGAAAAATTAGAAGCAAAGGCGGCATACTGGTAGGCGCTATCGGTCTTGCCTTGTTTGCATTCTTAGCTGGAGATGCAGCTCGCTCGTGTGATGGAATCAAGGGCGAAGCTCGTCAGCAGATTGGAGAAATCTTGGGCAAAAAGATTAGTGTCCAGGATTATCAGAAGTTGATTGATGAGTATCAGTCTGCAATTAAGTTTACTATGCAGCGTGATAATCTCACCGATCAGGAAGTTAATCAAGTAAATGACCAAGTTTGGCAGCAGCTTGTAAGCAATCGTGTTATCGAGGCTGACGCAGAGAAGGTTGGTCTTACTGTAACAGAGAAAGAGATTCAGAACGTATTGAATGAGGGTACTAATCCAATGTTGGTTCAGACTCCATTCGTGAACCAGCAGACTGGTCGTTTTGATGTAAATGCTCTAAAGCAGTTCTTAGATAGCTATAACAAGGCTAAGGCGGCAAAGTCTCCACAGGTAGAGCAGATGCAGCCTATCTATGACTATTGGCTCTTTGTAGAGAAGAATCTTCGTGCTCAGTTGCTCGGTCAGAAGTATCAGGCACTGCTCGCAAGTTGTGTTCTCTCAAACAAGGCTGAGGCTAAGATGGCTTTCAAGGATAATAACGAGGAAAGTCAGATTCAACTTGCTTCTTTGGCTTACAGCACTGTAAAGGATGCTGATGTTAAAGTGACAGACGATGACCTCAAGGCTAAGTATGCAGAACTGAAGCCAGCTTTCCGCCAGAATGTTGAGACACGTGATATCAAGTTTGTTGACTTCCAGATTAAGGCAAGTGCTGCAGATCGCAGTCAGGTTGTTAAGGAGATGAACAACTTCCAGAAGCAACTTGCTTCTGCAGCAGATCCTGCTGCTGTTGTTAGCAAGAGTGGTTCTGAGATTCCTTATCTTGGTCTTCCTGTAAGTAACAAGGCTTATCAGCAGTATCCTGATATTGCATCAAAGATTGATTCACTTTCTGTAGGTACAACTGGTGTTGTTGAGAACGCTCAGGATAATACTTTGAATATTATCCGTGTACTTTCTAAGGCACAGTTGGCAGACTCAATCCAGTTCCGTCAGATTAATATTGCAGCTGCAACTCCTGATGAGGCACGTGCTAAGGCAGACTCTATTCAGAAGGCATTGGCTGGTGGTGCTGATTTTGATGCACTTGCAAAGCGTTATGGTCAGACTGGTGAGAAGGTATGGTTTACTGGTCAGCAGTACGAGATGGCTCCAAGTATGAGTCAAGACAATCGTACATTTATAAATGCTCTGCTCAATGGTGAGGTGAATGCAACGCAGAATCTTGCTCTTACGCAGGGTAACATTATCCTTCAGATACTTGATAAGAAGGCCTTTACAACAAAGACAACTGCTGCTGTTATTAAGAAGGTCGTAGACTTCTCTAAGGCTACACGCAGCAATGCTTACAATAAGTTCTCTGAGTTTGTTGCTAAGAGTTCTACTGTAGCTGACCTTGAGAAGAATGCTCCTAAGTCTGGTTATCAGGTTCAGTCACTCAATGACATCTCTACGGCTGAGCACTATGTTGGTGGTATTCCTGGTACACGTGATGCATTGAAGTGGCTCTTCGAGGCTAAGCAGGGTGAGGTTTCACCTCTCTATGAGTGTGGTAATAATGATCACCTCTTGGTTATCGCTTTGACTGCTGTTCATCCACAGGGCTATCGTTCATGGGATGATGCACAGGTAAAGGAAATCCTCAAACGTGAGGTTATTAAAGATAAGAAGGCTGAGAAACTCATGGCTAAGCTCAAGGGTGTAAACTCTATTGCAGCAGCTCAGGCTAAGGGTGCTAAGGTTTCTTCTGTTAATCAGATTACATTTGCAGCTCCAGCATTCGTACAAGCAACTGGTTCTGTAGAGCCAGCTCTCTCTGGTGCAGTTGCAGGTACAGCAGCAGGTAAGTTCTCTAAGGCTCCTGTAAAGGGTAATGCTGGTGTTTATGTGTTCCAGGTAGTAAAGAAGTCTATGCGTGCAGGTTCTAAGTACGATGAGACTTTGGTAATGCAGCAGGCTGCTCAGGCAAATATGCAGTTGGTTGGTAACTTTATGCAGGATCTAATCCTTAAGGCAAAGGTTGTCGATAACCGCTACCTCTTCTTCTAAGAGATTACTACACCTTATATATATAAGACGGATGTACTATCAAAGTATATCCGTCTTTTTTCTTTATATAGCTTTTTTATGGCTTTAACAAGCTGAATATCGTGTTATAATAATTATTTCTTTGATGCTCTCATTTAAGCTAATCTTTATACATTTCCGCACATAATATTTTGAAATGTGCTTATAAATATGTATCTTTGCACACAGATTGAAATATTGTGCAATGGAAAAGATTCCGAGTTTTAATGAATTAATAGAGAAGAGTATCATCGAACATTGGGACCGTGATGCTCTAACAGATTATAAAGGTAAGACCCTTCAATATCATGATGTTGCAAGAAAGATTGAAAAGTTGCACATTATGTTTGAGGCAAGTGGTGTAAAACGTGGTGATAAGATAGCGCTATGTGGAAGAAACTCTTCTGCTTGGGCTGCTTCTTTCCTTGCAGTACTCACTTATGGTGCGGTAGCTGTGCCTATCTTGCATGAGTTTATGCCAGAGCAGATTCATAACATTGTCAATCACTCAGATGCAAAACTTCTTTTTGTAGGTGATGTCGTTGTGACTCAGATAGACGCCATGAAGATGCCAAACTTGGAGGGAATTATTTATATTCCAGATTACTCATTGGTAGTAAGTCGTACGGATAAGTTGACTTATGCACGTGAACATCTCAATGAGGAGTTTGGACGTCGTTACCCTAAATACTTCCGTCCAGAGCATATACATTACTATCGTGAGCAGAGTCCAGACGAACTTGCTTTGATAAATTATACCAGTGGAACCACAGGCCGCTCTAAAGGTGTAATGCTTCCATACCGTTCTTTATGGAGCAATGCTGATTTTGCTAAGCATGTTTTAGGCCATGTAATTAAGCCCGGAGATAATGTTATCAGTATTCTTCCAATGGCTCACATGTATGGAATGTCTTTCGAGTTTATCTATGAGTTCCTCTCAGGTGTTCACATTTACTATTTGACACGTATCCCTTCTCCTGCTATTATCTCTCAAGCACTTCAAGAGGTAAAGCCTGTTATTATGATTGCTGTACCTTTGGTAATTGAGAAGATTATTCGTAAGAAGGTATTCCCAAAGATTCAGAACAATCGTATGCGTCTCCTGCTGAATATGCCAGTAATTAATAAGAAGGTACGTGCAAAGATTCGTGAGCAGGTATATCAAGCCTTTGGTGGTAATCTTTACGAGATTATTATTGGTGGAGCAGCTCTAAATGGTGAAATCGAGAGTTTCTTACGTCGCATAGAGTTCCCATATACTGTAGGTTATGGTGCAACAGAATGTGGTCCAATTATCTGTTATCGTGATTGGAAGACCTTTAAGCAAGGCTCTTGTGGTCAGGCAGCTTTACACCAGGAAGTACGTATCAATAGTTCTGATCCAGTAAACGTACCAGGGTGAAATCTTGACCAAAGGGACCTAATGTTCTTCTTGGTTACTATAAGAATGAAGAAGATACAGGTCAGACGATTGACAAGGATGGTTGGTTCCATACCGGTGACCTTGGTTTGATGGATGAGGATGGTAACGTCTTTATTAAGGGACGTTCTAAGAATATGCTTCTTGGAAGTAATGGGCAAAATATCTACCCAGAGGAGATTGAGGATAAACTTAATTCTCTGCCTCTCGTAAGTGAATGTTTAGTTATTCAGAGTGGTGAAAAGCTTATTGCCTTAGTTTATCCTGATTATGACGAAGCTCAGAACTTAGGACTCAATGCGGATGACCTCAAGAATATTATGGAGGAAAACCGCACACAGTTGAATACAATTGTACCAGCTTACTGCAAGGTTGCTGAGATACGTATTCAAGAAGAGGAGTTTGAAAAGACACCAAAGAAGTCAATCAAGCGATTCTTATACACAGAATAATCTTTTATTCTATTAGAATATCGGGGATATAAATCCTCTTTTATCCAGCATTTTATGCAACTATGGGTAGAAGGGAATTTATGTCCCTTTTTTGTTTTTACCCTTTTGATAGATTGATTTATAGTTGAGGAATTCTAACTTTGCCCTTTATTATAGTACGATAATAGTTAGTAATGTAAAATAAATTATTGCTGTCCGGTAAAACTTAAATAACATATAAATCCTTGCGGAATAGCCTTTATATAGGTAATTCCGCATTCTTTTTTGAAATCCAAGCCCCCTAATCAAATAAGTCAAGTTCTTTTGGTGGTGAATTTGCCTTTTCAGCTATTATGATGAGTTCATCATTTTGTGGATTTTCCATAAATGAGATGAAATCAGTGTAATACATCAGTGTGAGCCTCAGCATGGTTACCAGCTGCGAGAAGGATACGTGTCTTTTTATCATTCTGGAGATAACGGTACAAAGCAGATTGGCAATGAGTACCACCCATGTCTGTATCTGTATGGCATTTACACTGTCACCATAGAAGAAATGCAGTGGGAAGTTCTGTTTGAGCTGCTTGTAAAGGGACTCTATAGCCCATCTTCGCTTGTAAATCTCCTCAAGGTCCTTTACATCAAGCTCAAAGTTATTGGTCAACAGGACAACTGACTTATGTGAGTTGTCACTCCACAGTTCCACTCGTCTTGCCTGGTGTCTTATCTCCCCTTCTCAAAGACAATCTTCTTGTCTGTATGTGTAACCAATCCATCAGGGCTTACATAGGTTACTGAGGACAACTCCGTATAGGTGAGATTCTTCTTCATCTTGGTCACATAGCATACCCCTTCCTCTGTAAGTCGCTGGAACTGTGCATAATCAACGTATGCTCTGTCCATGGTAAGGGTAGCATCCTTAGGAAGATGCACTTCTTTAAGTAGATAATGATCATGCGTGGCGGCAGAGGTAAGCTGTACGACCATGGGAACGCCAACATGATACTTCATCACCGTATGAACCTTCATACCGCCTTTCTTCTTACCACTCTTGGGGTGTCTGCCTACACCCTTGAGTATGTTGTCAAAAAAGGGTAATCGTAGTTGAATCCATCATATACAGAAGCTTTTTCCCATGTCTTCTGTTCACCTTTAGGGCGGCTGTCCGATAAAAAAGAACCATAACGCTCTAAGAGGTACGCATAAACGCTTGCAAAGAACTCTTGTGGGCGACGCTTGTTGGCATCAGCAAGCGTACTACGACGGACGACATAGTCGATGCCAAGATGATGCAGTTTGTTTACTTCAGCCTTCATGCCTATCTCCACTTCCCGAAGAGAATCAAAGTGTTTGAGAACACCGAAAAAGCATTATGACAAGGTGAGTCCACCCATCAAGACGCTTCACATAAGCTTCACTTCGGGGTGTTTCAAGGCTGATTTGCTTGATTTGTTGCTTATCGAGTAATTTTTATTAACTGATTATAGACCGGCTGTCCGATAAAATGTGTACTTTTGCCCATGTTATTGAAGTTTTATCGCAGAAACAAAAGTAACAAAAAGGGCTGAAATCCGAGTGAGGATTTCAGCCCTTAACTTTTATATAACAAAAATGTTTACCGGACAGCAATAAAAAAATAAATTCACATAGCCAATTTGTAAAGACCACCAAATAGCTTGCAATTAACGCCCTTTTGGCTTGCAAAAGGTACCCTTTTGGAGGCTTATTAACGCCCTTTGGAAGGCTAACTAAGCACCTTTTAAAAGGCTATCTTGTAATGTTTTGAGTGTCAAATGATTATAAAGGTGTGATGTGAAGCTGTTTTTACGTGTAAAATAGTATGTTGATTTGTGGGTTTTGTAATGTTTTTTCTTTCCTTCTAATATGCACTCATCAGACTTATTTTAAGCTGATGAGATAGAATTAATCGGCTATGATTGACTCTGAACTTTAGAAAGAAATATACATTGACAGACAGTACTATAACATTGTTAGCGATCTGCCAGTATCCCATAATAATCGTTTTGCCCAACGGAGAACAACCAATGCGCTGACAACGGCTACAGCTGAGTCAATCCAAGTAATGTTCCAAAACATGGCACAGAGTATTCCGATGATTGCTCCAATCTCTGTTAGAGCATCTGAAAGGACATGGAGGTAGGCTGCATGGCTATTGTAGTCTGCTGCACCATGATGTCCATGAAGGATTGAAGCACTAATAGTGTTTGCAACCAAACCTATTCCTGCTGTTGTTAATGCCAATTCATAGTTGTGGATTTCTCCATGTGAAGATAATCGTTCTACTGCTTCTACGATAATAAAGATAGCTGTGAGAATCAGAAATATACCACTTGTGAAAGCAGCTAAGTTTAGTATCTTTTCTGTATCGTAATGGGTCGTACCCTTGTTTTGTAAGTAGCGTACTAACACGTAGGCTGCCCAGTTGAGTCCGATTACCAATACGTGTGAACCCATGTGAACGCCATCTGCAAAGAGTGCCATTGAGTGGGAAGATAGTCCCACAACAATTTCAGCAAGCATAACACAGAAAGCGAAGACTACCACAAAGGCAGTACGTTTCTTGTGAAGAACGTTCTATCTTGTTTGACATTGTTTTCTTTAATTCCTAATTTATAGTTATATATGCTTATGAATCAAGATTCAGAAGCCATAACCCTTAACCTTTAATTGTTTATAATTCCGAAATGTATGAAGGCATTACGTATACCGTCCTCATCTACACTTGTTGTGACATAGTCAGCTACAGCTTTTACTCCTTCATAGGCATTTCCCATTGCGACACCGATACTGGCTGTTTGGAGAATCGTCATGTCATTGCCACCATCACCGAAGGCAATACATTCTTCCAAACCGATACCAAGGTGCTTTGACATCTGCTTCAATGCGTTCCCTTTGTCAGCTCCTTGTACAGTAATATCGGTGAAATTTGGATGCCAACGTGCAGATACACAGTGTGGCATTGATGGAGAAATAGCCTTCTCGTCTTCTTCACTAAAGAAAGGAGTTAGCTGCAGAACGGATTGGCTAAGCAGTGGCTCTACAGGTTTATTGATATCGATGTTGTTAACACCCAAGGCTTGGACGAAGATTTCGTCAAAGATAGGTTTATGATTATGAAGTGCAACAACATCTCGACCACATACCAAAACGGCATAGTCGCGACGGCTGGCATCCTCAATCATTGCTCGTACCTCGGTTTCGGGAATAGGCATCAAAGTGATATCTTCTTCGCCAACAAAGGAACGTGCACCATTAAAGGTGATATATCCATCAATAAGATGTCGGATGGTATCAATGTTATTAATAATGGTTACAGGGCGTCCGGTGGAGATGAAAATCTCACGCCTTGTTCTTTTGCCTGCTCAATAGCCTTTATCGTAGATGCTGGAATCTGATGCGTCTTAAAGGATACTAACGTACCATCTATGTCGAAGAATGCAGCTTTTATTGCCATGATGAATCACTTTTAGAGTACAAAGGTACAAAAATATCTTGTAATCAAGTGAATTTATGGCTATGCAGTCAGTCTAAATAAATAAAATACTGCTCCTTACGGCTCGTTCCTTAATTTTATTGTACCTTTGCACTCATGAGTAAAGGTAAGTTAAAGAAATTTGCAGAGATGGAAACGTTTAAGAACGTTTTCCAATATCCTTATGGCGTTATCAGTGAAGTTCCGTTTGAAATGAGAGGGCATTGGCGTGAACAGTATTTCCATAACGATAACCCGATTGTACTTGAGTTGGGATGTGGTAAGGGTGAATATACTGTTGGTTTGGCACGTGTTTACCCTAATATCAACTTTATTGGCGTTGATATCAAGGGTGCTCGTATCTATACAGGTGCTAAACAAGCTTTGGAAGAAGGGTTGGATAATGTAGCTTTCTTGCGTACCAGCATTGAGATTATCGACCGTTTCTTTAGCGAAGATGAGGTGCAAGAGATATGGCTTACCTTCTCGGATCCTCAGATGAAGAACGTGCATAAGCGTCTGACTTCTACCTTCTTCATGAATCGTTATCGCCGTTTCTTGATAGATGGTGGTATTGTTCATCTTAAGACGGATTCAAACTTCCTCTTTACATATACTACCTACATGGTTAATGTGAACCAATTGCCAGTTCTGTTCCGTACAGAAGACCTCTATGGTAATGAGTTAAGCGAGGGTAGGGTAGCTGAGAATCAGATGGATGAGAAGACACGTGAGATTCTTGGTATTCATACTTATTATGAGAATCAATGGATTGAACGTGGATTGAACATCAAGTATATGAAGTTCCAGTTGCCAAGAGAAGGTGAACTGGTAGAGCCAGATGTTGAGATTGAACTTGATGATTACCGCTCATTTAAGCGCACGAAACGCAGTGGATTGACTACAAGTAAGTAGCGTTGTTCTGATGTTCGCGTGGTAGAAACATATATATATGAGTCTTGAAATGGATAAGTTTCACTATCCATTTCGTCTTTTTGACTTTTCTTACCCATATAGTTATCTATGGGTTTAAAGCATAAAAAAGACACTAACTTCTATTTTCTTCTTTTGAAAGAGACAGAAGTTAGTGTCTTTATTATTTTGTTTGTTTTATCTGTTCAAGCTTATAATGTATGTCCATCAAGATAATCTTGAAGAACTGTCTTATAACTATCTGAGATTGGAAGGATAGAATCTCCGATTACAACGCGGAAACGATCAATGCCATCAATCTTCTTCATGTGCACGATGTAGGAACGATGAATGCGCATGAATTCAGGTTTAGGAAGTGACTCCTCAATCTTCTTCATGTTCATTAAACTCATGATTGGCTTATGGTCGTTAGCAAGATAAATCTTAACATAGTCCTTCAATCCTTCAATATAGAGGATGTCATCAAACATGATTTTAACCAGTTTGTACTCGCTCTTCACAAAGATAAAGCGGTCGTTCGACGCATTCTCTGTCTGACGGGTACTTTGGAACCAGTCTAAAGCCCTGTTTGCACCAGCTAAGAAGTCATCATAGCTAATTGGCTTCATAAGATAATCAATTGCATTTGCCTTGTAACCATCGATAGCATATTGGCTGAATGCAGTTGTGAAAATAATCTTAGTTTCCTTTGGTAGAATCTTTGCAAACTCCAGTCCACTAAGTTCAGGCATCTGTATATCTAAGAATATGAGGTCAACCCTATTCTCACGGATGGCTTTTACGCCTTCTACAGCACTATTAAAAACACCAATTAAGTTCAAAAAGAGTGTTTTCTTAGCATAACTCGCAAGCAAGTCTGCTGCTAAAGGTTCGTCGTCAATGATTATACAGTTTAGTGTCATAAATGATAATTTTAGATGAATATGTATTTCTATTACTATCAAATCCCTTCTCCCATTTGTACTTACCAGGGTAAGCAAGCTCAAGACGGCGCTCTACTTGTTTGAGACCTATGCCATGGCCATTCCTTTCTGCCTCTCCCTTTGGGTTATTACTGTTTTGTATGGAGAATATTATTTGCTCATTATTTGCATCTAACTTTATGTGAATAAAGTTCTTTTGCTCTGGATTAATACCATGTTTAAAGGCATTCTCTAACAATGAGATAAATATCATTGGCGCAACATGGATGTTACAATTAGATGGGATGTTACACTCACGTTTGATTTCAACATTCTCTGGTATGCGTATCATCATCAAGTCGACATAATTGTGTAAGAACTCTACTTCTTCCTTCAGACAGACGTAAGGCTGCTGGTTGTCATAGAGAATATGTCGTAACATCTTTGAAAGGTCGATAATTGCCTTCTGCGCCTTTTCTGTATCGAAAGCTGTCAGCGCGTAGATATTATTCATTGTGTTGAGCAAAAAGTGTGGGTTGACTTGCTGGCGTAAGTTTACCAACTCGGCTTTTGTCATTGCTGTTTCTGCCTCACGCTTTTCCTTTTCAGCCTTTGACCAACGCTGTGCCATTAGTATCGATGTTGCAACACCAGCACAGATACTTAGGTTAAAGACATTACGTATAATAAAAAAGATGTGTGGGTATACGTACTTGTTCTCTTTGTTTTCTACAAAGATTTGGTATGGATAAGTCGTCAGGTTTTGCTCACCTGAGATGTAGTATAACCATTCGTGCTGTACAATAGATAAGAAAAGGATGAGCAGTGTATTGATTACCCAAAACTCTTTCTTCCGTCCCTTTAATAACATGGGGGCAAGTACAAAATAATTGGTATATGCAACTGCCATCATTGAAAGGGGAATGATATATATCGACAAGTCGTTTTGCCATGATGTATGTCCTTGCGGAGCGTACAAAATTGGTATGAGGAAAAGCGGAAGCCAAATGACAATTTGGTTCCAAAAGCTCTTAAATATGTCTGTTTGTTTCCTCATTTATTACTTTTATTTGTCTTTACAACTATATCTGCAAACAAAGGTAATAAAACTTTTTGTAAAATAAAATGTATTGATTGAATATGTGAGTTTTTTTTACATTAACCTGTTGTTATATATATACAAAAATGTTTTTTTAATTAACTTATTTTTTTATAATAAAACAACCCTAAACAACACTGAAATAGCTTTCTTTACTCTATTTCTTACGTTGTTTAGGGTTGTTAGATATTATGACAATAAATATTTACAATATCTATTTTGTAAAGCTGTTTAAGCGTGCTATATATTTGCCAAGAATGTCAAACTCGAGGTTTACAATAGTGCCAATATGAATGTCAGCAAAATTTGGTATTCTCTCGTGTGTAAGGAATGATGGCTACCTTAAAGCTGTTATCTGTTGGTTCGCAAACAGTCAGTGAGACACCATTGACCGTAACTGACCCTTTATCAACAGTGAAATAGCCACGTTGTGCCATCTCTCGGTTGCACGGATATTCGAAGGTGAAATAGGTACTACCATCTGCATCTTCCATATTAACACACTTAGCTGTTTGATCAACGTGACCTTGTACGATGTGTCCATCTAATCTACCGTTCATAATCATTGAACGTTCTATATTCACACGATCCCCCACTTTGAGTAAGCCTAAGTTCGAGCGTTCAAGGGTTTCCTTCATGGCTGTCACCGTATAGGTATCGTCTTGGAAGCGAACGACCGTAAGGCACACTCCATTGTGTGCAATACTTTGGTCAATCTTCAATTCCTTTGTAAATGAACATTGAAAAGTGAAATGGATATTCTCCTGTTCATGTTCAATCCCTCTAAGGATTGCCATCTCTTCTACAATTCCTGAGAACATTGCTAAATTTCTTTTATTATCCCCTTTAAGAAAGCCTAAATGATGGTATAAGTATTGATAGATAATCTTTTATAACTTCACAGGCTACTTATAGGAGGTTAAGTTTTACATAATTACTATACGCTTGAATAATTGAAAAAGGTGGGGAATCACTTGGAAACCCCACCTCAATCCCTCTTCTTTAAAGAAATGGGAATTAGAAAAGTCGTATCGACGATGTGATGAAAAGTCCGAGTATCAATGATAAGAGAGCTCCTCGTCTTTGTAATCCACTGACCTTGCGGCTTAGTCGCTGAAATGCGATTTATGTGGCCCGCCATTAACAAAAGAAGTCATCTCGGGTTTTCTAATTTATTTGATGACTATCCCGATCTAATCGATACGACTAAATCTGTATCCTTTCTGCGTGCAAAGTTAACATAAAGATTTTTATCCTCCAAACATTTTATACTTAAAAGTATTTACTTCTGGAGGTGAATCCCTTTGTTCTTTGTGTTGAAAGGAGCAGAAATGATAATGTTCTTTTGTGTATAACTTTAATAGTTTATTGGTTTTGTAACCTTCTTTTGACAATAATTTGCTCTCGTTTTAACCATATATTAGAAGGCGTTAAACCCTCCGCACAATTGGTGCTAAGTATTAACACCACATGTACTAAGCCTCCGCACCATACGTGCTAAGTATTGACACGTTGATAAAATGAGGGAAGAAAGGCTCATTATTGTCATTTTAGAGAATGATACTAATATCCCTATTTTTTAGAGGAGTGCATCTTGTAGAATCTCACTTAACGTAGGATGGATATGAATGATGTCACGTATCTTATCCAGTTTAGCATCATAATTCATTAAAGCTGCAACTTCTTGAATAAGGTCGGCAGAGTGAGCACCATAGCAGTGTGCACCTAATATAGAGCCATCTTCAGCTATAAGCACCTTTATCATACCTTCAGTTTCTTCCATGCTTAAAGCCTTACCATTGGCACGATAGAAACCTTTTCGAGTAGAGTACTTGATTTCCTCAGCTTTACACTGGTCTTCAGTCTTACCTACGCAGGCTGCTTCTGGATATGTAAAGATCGCAGATGGCATGATATTAAGTCTAATGTTATCGTCCTTTCCAAGAATATGATTGACAGCGCGGAAGCCTTGGAAGGTTGCTGCATGCGCTAACATTTGGCGTGCATTGACGTCACCGATAGCATATACACCCTTTACATTTGTTTCCATATTGTCATTGACAACAATACCCTTTGCGTTTACTTCTATACCAGTCGATTCAATACCGATATTGTCGAAGTTAGCTTGACGACCGGTAGCAATCAATACAAGGTCGGTATCAATTCTATCTTCTTTACCCTTTTTGTCGAATACAACGGTTGTATACTCCTGTCCACTCTCTGCAGGTGATAGGATTTGTTTTACTGCACTCTGCATGTAGAAGGTCACACCTCTTTTCTCTAATGTCTTCCTTAAGCGTTTAGCTATATCGCTGTCAATAGGAGGGAGGCTTTCCTTCATAAATTCAATAACTGTCACTTCACTACCGAATGTTGAGAAAGCTGAAGCAAATTCCATTCCGATAACTCCTGCCCCAATGATTGTGAGGCGGTTAGGAACTTTCGCAATAGAAAGTAATTCCGTGGATGTGACAATGTTTTGTGCTGTTTCAGACTGGCTCAAGAAGTCTTCTTCACTCATGAAAGGTGGCATCTTTGAACGTGAACCAGTCGCAATGATGATATGCTCAGCCTCTATTTGTTCGCCATTTACTTCAACAACATGGTCAGAAACAAAACGAGCCTCACCTATAATAAAATCTATACCAGGCTGACTAAGTAAAGTGCTTACGCCCTCTCTAAGTTGATTGATAACTCCTTCTTTCCTCTCCATTACCTTCGCAAATCGAGTGGGGGAGTCGTTTCGTAAAGAGAAGAAGTCGTAAGGCGTAGCTCTGCATCATGTGCAAGGCATTTCGTAGGAATACAACCAGCATTCAGACACGTTCCACCAGGCTGTGCTTTCTCAATGATTGTCACTTCCAAACCATTCTGAGCAGCATAGGAAGCGGTTCGGTAACCACCAGGTCCCGAACCGATTATTAATAGATTTGTTTTTTTCATATTCAATCTCTTATAGAGTTACTGTGGAGATATGCTATACATTCTCCTCTACGTCGTTGACAAGCTGACGATAAGTAAGGATTGGATGCTTAGCTGCAAGAACATCATCTACACGTCCAATAGGTGTGTTGTATGGTGCTCCCTTAACAAGCTCTGGGTTCTCAAGAGCCTCTTTAGCAATAGTATGCATCACCTCTATAAATCCATCAATAGTGTCCTTACTTTCTGTTTCTGTTGGTTCAATCATCATAGCCTCATGGAACAGAAGTGGGAAATATATTGTTGGAGCATGATAGCCATAATCAAGTAAGCGTTTGGCAACATCCATTGTTGTTACACCGGTACTCTTATCCTTCAAGCCATCGAATACAAACTCGTGTTTACAAAGTGTGTCAATAGGAAGCTCGTAATCATCCTTTAAACATTCCTTGATATAGTTCGCATTTAGAGTTGCAAATGGTCCAACCTCCTTGAGATGCTTCTTGCCAAGTGTGAGAATATAAGTGTAGGCACGAAGAATAACGAGGAAATTGCCGAGGTAACCACTAATACGAATATTATCAGATGAGAATTCTCCTGTCGTATCTGGATTGTCAATAACAAACCATCCTTCGTCTTCTTTACATGTGGCTTTGGTAGGAATGGAATTAGTTTCTCACCGACACCGACAGGACCAGCACCAGGACCACCTCCACCATGTGGTGTAGAGAATGTCTTGTGTAGATTGAGATGAATAACATCGAATCCCATGTCTCCAGGACGTGCTGCACCTAATAGTGGGTTGAGGTTGGCACCATCATAGTACAGCAGACCGCCACAGTCATGTATGAGCTTAGCAATCTCTGGAATATCTTTCTCAAAGAGACCTAAGGTGTTAGGATTGGTCATCATCATACCCGCAATGTCATCTCCCAAGAGAGGTTTTAAGTCGTTGACATCAACAAGTCCCTCAGCTGTACTCTTTACTTCTACAATCTCTAAACCGCAAACAGCAGCAGAGGCAGGGTTAGTACCATGAGCAGAGTCAGGTACGATAACTTTTGTTCGCTTTGTGTCACCACGCTGTTGATGGTAAGATGCTATGAGCATCAAACCTGTTAACTCGCCATGCGCACCAGCGTATGGGTTAAGTGTGACTTCTGCCATACCCGTAATAGAAGCAAGAGCACGTTGAATATTGTATTCAACCTCCAGTGCACCTTGGACTGTTTCAATAGGTTGGTGAGGGTGAAGGGCTGTAAAGCATGGCATTGAAGCTATCTCTTCGTTGATTACAGGATTGTACTTCATCGTACAAGAACCCAGAGGATAGAAACCGTTATCAACGCCAAAGTTATTTTCACTATGATTAGTATAATGACGTACAACCGTCAACTCATCACATTCTGGTAGCTCTGCATCTTTCTCTCGTTTGCAGAAGTCGGGTAAAGGATGATGGCCAAAACGATTCTCAGGGAGGCTATAAGCACGTCTTCCTGGATGTGACAACTCAAATATCAGATTGCCATATAGTTTATTATTCATTGTTGCGTAGATTTAGAAACTTTGTGTGACTATAATAATCCGACGAGTGTATCAATCTCCTCTTTTGTACGTTTCTCTGTAACGGCAATGAGGAGTTTGTCATCATCAACCTTGATGCCTGGGAGAATACCCTGTTTGATAGCCTTGTCGAAGAAGGTGTCGCGTTCCTTTATTTGAATAAGGAATTCATTAAAGAAAGGCTTGTTGTGAACAAGCTTAACTTTACCTGTACTAAGGAGTTGCTCGCAAAGGTAATGTGCACCATCATAGCCCATTTGAGCAGCTTCTTTATACCCTCTTTTCCCATCATACTCATGTAGATTGTAGCATAAAGCGCCATCAAACTCTGGTTAGAACAGATGTTTGAAGTTGCTTTCTGACGACGGATATGCTGTTCACGTGCTTGTAGTGTCAGTGCGAATACACGCTGTCCACGGCTATCGCATGTCTTACCAACGATACGACCTGGGAGTTTTCGCATTAGCTTTTCAGTTGAACACATGTAGCCAGCGTATGGTCCACCAAATGCCATTGGAAGTCCAAGACTCTGAATATCGCCTATAGCAATGTCTGCACCCCATTCTCCTGGTGTCTTTAATAAAGCAAGGTCAGCTGCAACACTGTTAATAATGAACAGTGCCTTTTCTTCATGGCAAGTATCAGCAAAGCCTGTAAAGTCTTCAATAATACCATGTCGATTAGGCTGTTGTACGATAACTCCAGCCACACCACCTGCCTGCAATTGGTTCTTTAAGTCTTCGTGTGAAGTCTCTCCATCAACCGCCTTGATTGCCTTGAGCTTAATGCCATGAAAATGTGCGTAAGTCTTTAATACGCCAATGATATTCTTGCATAAAGTCTCAGAATATAATACAGTGTCAGCCTTCTTGGCATTATCAAAAGCCACCATCATAGCTTCAGCAGTTGCTGTAGTGCCTTCATACATAGAAGCGTTGGCGATATCCATACCAGTAAGTTCAGCCATCATACTTTGGAACTCAAAGATATAATGGAGTGTTCCTTGTGATATTTCAGCTTGATAGGGGGTATATGATGTAAGAAACTCCGAACGACTGAGAAGATTCTGAATAACACTTGGCGCATAGTGGTCATATACACCTCCACCTGCGAGCAAGTAAGCTTGTCATTCTTTTGTCCAAGTTTCTCAAAGAAAGCGCGTATTTCTAACTCGCTCATCGTCTCAGGAATATCATAATCTCCCTTGAAACGGATGCTCTCAGGTACTTCAGCATATAGGTCTTCAAGCTTCTTTATGCCAATACGGTCAAGCATCTGTTGTATATCCTCACCTGTGTGAGGTAAAAACTTATGAATCATTTGTTTAGGATTGAATAGGTTAGTAGTAGACTGATATAAATATAAATAAGCGTTTATAAGCGATGATAGGCTTTTCTATCATCACCTATTTGCACTTATAAACGCCCATATATTTATTTCGTAGAACTTTATTCTGCACAGAATTCTTCGTAAACTTTAGCATCCATAAGATTCTTCAGCTCTGCAGTATCTGTAAGTTCAACTTTTATAATCCAGTTTTCGTATGCATCTTTATTGAGCAAATCTGGTTCATCTTCCAAAGCCTCATTAACTTCGATCACCTTACCAGAGACTGGAGACTTGAGGTCTGAAGCAGCCTTAACACTCTCTATTGCACCAAATCTTCATCTACTTCAATGTCATCGTCTACATCTGGCATATCAACATATACGATGTTACCTAAAGCGTGCTGTGCATAATCGGTAATACCAATATAGCCAATACTGCCAACTACTTTCACGAACTCATGTGACTCTGAATAATAGAGTCCTTCAATTACTTTTGCCATAATATTATTTTTTTGATTGTTTATTAGCTTTTATAGATTTTATTTCTTATAGTGATTCTCATAGAATTTCTTCTTAACAACAGTGCCTGGGAAAGTCTTCTTGCGAATTTGGATCTCAAGTCTATCACCCATCTGAACGGAAGCATCTACCAATGCGACAGCACAACTCTTATCAACAGAGATGAGGTGGTAGCCCGTGGTGACTTCACCGACTTCAACACCATCTTTCAGAACCTTGTATCCATGACGAGGGATAGCATTATCGTCTAACTCAATACCACGGAGACGCTGGCTGACACCTTCTGTCTTTTGTTTCAAAAGGGCTTCCTTTCCGATAAACTCTTCTTTATCAAACTTCACGAACATTGATAAGCCTGCCATGACTGGGGTTATCTTATCAGAAAGTTCATTACCATAGAGTGGCATGCCTACCTCAAAACGCAAGGTGTCTCGGCAGCCTAATCCACAAGGTTTTACGCCAGCTTCAATCAGTTTATCCCATATCTTTACGATATATTCAGGTGTGCCATAAACTTCAAAACCGTCTTCTCCGGTGTACCCTGTACGAGAAACGATAACCTCAGTACCATCTTGCTGAAGGCGCTTAACCTCATAGAACTTCAATTCTTTGCAAGCAAGACCGAGCACATCTTCTAACATGCTTTCAGCCTTTGGACCTTGAATTGCTAACTGACCATAAGATTCGCTCTTGTTCTCAATAATAACATCGAAACCTTCTGCGTTCTGTTCAATCCATGCTACGTCCTTATCAATATTGGAAGCATTGATAGTCATGAGATACAAGTGGTCGTCAAGTTTACAAATACATGTGTCATCTACAACTCCACCATCAGGGTAGCAAATCATACCATAAAGCACCTTACCCGCAGCAAGTCCGTTTACGTCATTTGTAAAGATATGGTTAATAAACTTGTCTGCTTCGGGACCTGATACTATAACCTCTCCCATGTGAGACACATCAAAAACTCCGCAATGTTCTCTTACTGCGTTATGCTCATCAATAATTCCTGTATATTGGATGGGCATGTCAAAGCCTGCAAAAGGAGTGATAAGTGCGCCTAATGCTACGTGTTTGTCATATAGACATGTTCTTTTATTTGTCATATTGTTTAGGTTTATAAGTTTGGTTCTTCGTTTGGTAGCTTGTAAGTATATGCTTAGGTAGACCTATTTGAAAAGTCTGATTGCAAATATAGGAAAAAGCCGTGAGGAGGCAAAATAAAATCTAATATTTTGATGTTAATAAAGTTAAAGTATAAAAAAGTTCAATTATCTATATCTCACATTAGGTTGATTTCGATATTTATTTGTATTTTTGCATTTCCCAGAATAAAAAGATGTATCAGTTTAATGAAGAAACTTCAACAATTATTTTTGTTATTAGCCTGCATATTGGTTTTGGCAGTTGCGGCTGTACAACGTGATGGAAAACTATTGGGTAATCGTGTGTTTAGTAATGATAACAAGGAAACAAAAATCAAGATAGATACCCTTCGTACATTAGATGATGGTAGGGTTGTTATCAATACCACTTATTTAGCAAAGGATGTAAAGGGCTTTGGAGGCGCAGTTCCTTTAGAGATTTACTTGAAGAAAGGAAAGGTTCAGCAGGTAAAGGCATTACATAATTCTGAGACCCCCGAATTCTTCCAAGAAGCCAGTGAATTGTTAAATCGTTGGAATGGTAAAACGACCGAACAGGCGTTGGCTATGAAGGTTGATGGCGTAACTGGAGCCACTTACTCTTCAAATGCTATTATTGGAAATATGAAGGTTGGTTTACAGTATGCGGCTAAGAATGTGAAAGAGACTTCATTCTTTGATAGACTGGACTTACGAACAAAGACGATAATTGGTTTTATTGTTGTTCTTATGGCAGCTATTATTCCTTTGTTTGTTAAGAACAAGCGTTATCGTGTCTTCCAGCTCTTATTGAACTTTGTGGTTTTAGGCTTATGGGGAGGAACATTCATTTCATGGTCTGTTCTTGTTGGTTTCATGTCTGGTGGTATGAATGTATGGATATCATTGATTCCTATCATTATGTTGATAACAGCCTTCATTTATCCCCTTTTTGGTAAGAAGAATTACTATTGTACACATGTTTGTCCGTTAGGCTCTGTACAAGAGTTGGCGGGAATGACAAATCATAATAAGTTGAAGATGAGCAAACAGACGGTAGAATATCTTGAACATTTCCGTAAACTATTGTTTTGGGTGTTGATGATCTTGATGCTTGCAGGTGTTTGGTCACAGTGGATGGATTATGAATTGTTTGTAGCTTTTATATTCAAATCAGCAGCTTGGGTAATTATTCTGATAGCTGTTGTGTTTATCTTGCTGTCATTCTTTGTACCACGTCCTTATTGTCGCTTTGTCTGTCCAATGGGAAGTCTATTAAAGTTGCCTACAACTAAGGTTACGAAGTGGGTGTAGTGTAGGAATAAGACTTCCCACATCTATCTGTAAGTAAATAGGCAAGGATTATGTTTCTGCTGTGAAAAATATTGACATTAAGTGGTTAATTTCCCCTTTGAATGGTCAAAAATCGCCTCAGTTTGATACGTTCGTAACCTACAGAGAATCAGATATTTGTAAAACGTGAAAGTAAAAGGTGCTTAATTGGACTTCAAAAGGGCGTTAGTAAGACCTCAAAAGGGCATCTTTTAGCAAGCTTATTGGGCGTCTTTTAGGAGCTTAAAGAGCATATTCTTAAAAGTTGGGAGTGAAAAAAATTAGGATAAATACTCTTATGTCAATCTCTCTTCAAATCGGTAGGGGAGTTGATTATGTGTTTGCCCTATATAAAATAAGAGGGTGTGTCAAAATGGACACATCCTCTTTTTACTCCCCCCTTTACCTTGTCTACCACATAATTCATTATTTACTGCAGCTATGCTGCTAATTTCATATAAAATGATTTATTGGGCTTTAAATAGCCTATATAAACTTGTATAGAGTATCTGAAGGTTACAAAAAGTACCTCCATAACGGCTTTTTAGTTCCTTGAGATTGGTTTTTCTACACATTTTTCCCTATGTTAAAGGCTATAGCAAAGAAGGCAAAGTCCATATTGACCTTGTCTTTTTCCAAAAATGCCTAAACCTCTTTGTAGGCTTTATTATATTTTTGTTTGTCCAAAAAAACAGCTTCAGGTTCTATGCACCTTCGTCCTCGATGCTTGATGCCTTCTTCCGAGGTCAGTAGTTCCCGTGCCTTTTGTTTATAGTGCTGTAGTTGGTGGTTTACCTCTATAATTCTGTTCCCTCTTGCCTTAAAACATGAGCCTCTCAACGGACAACCATCACAGCGTTCTGCCTGATAACGTACGCTGTAAGTAACGAATCCATTAGAGGTTGAGGGAACGCTTCATACCTATACGCTTCATATGCTGTCCCATAGGGGCAGACGTAGAAATCCTGTTCCTTATTATAATAAAGGCTTGCGGGACTGAATGGGTTAGGGTGTGTAGCGTGGACGCTGCTCTTTATGGAAGTAGTTATACTTTCACATAGGCTTCCATATTATGTACGTCCATGAACAGATAGTTCTCCTCGGAGCCATACCCTGAATCGGCTACGACTGTCTTGGCATAACGATGATAGCGTGATTTGAAAGACTCCAAGAAAGAAGAAAGTGTGAGTGTATCGGTACGGTTAGCATAGAGTGCAAAGTCGGTGATAAACTGGTTCTCAGTTGCTATCTGCAGATTATATCCAGGCTTAGTCTGTCCGTTCCGCATAGCGTCCTCCTTCATGTGCATAAACGTGGCATCAGGGTCGGTCTTGCTGTAGGAGTTTCTCTCCCATAACCTCAAGGTGTTGGTCATACTCCTGGAGTTTATTACGTTTCTTCTCAAGCTCTTTAAGCTGTTTTTTCTTGGTTCTAACAGCCTGCTTCTCTTCTTTTGTCTTAGGCTCAGGGGCTGATTCCAAAGACTTGTTCAATTCCTCGGATATCTCATCGAGCAGAGCTGCAGTAAACTCGACACCTTCTGTTTTAGCGGCATTGTCCTGCGCTATGACATCATCAACCTGAAGCAAGAGTGTGCGTATTTGTTCCTGCAACTTGGCGCGGTTCTTTTTCCACGGTTCTCTTCCAAACGAAGGTATACTTGTTGGCTTTCGATTCGATCTTTGTGCCGTCAATATATTCAACGTCAAGACTTATCAAACCTTTGGCTGCAAGTACTAATACGACTTGTGTGAAAGATATTGTTGATTTCCTTTTTCACACGATTACGAAAACGATTGATGGTAATAAAATCAGGCTGCTCATATCCTGCCAGATAGATGAAATGAATGTCACGCTTGAGAAGCGACTCTATACGACGGCAGGAATAGATATTATTCATATAGGCGTAAAGAATCACCTTGAGCATCATTTGTGGATGATAAGGCTTGCGACCACTGGGCTTATAAAGTTTGTAGACATTATCCAACATAAGATTATCCACCAAGGCATCTAAAAGACGAACAGGGTCATCTTCTGCGATATCCTTATCGATTCTTTGAGGAAAAAGAATCATTTTCTTGTGTATGTAAGAACGAAAGTGTACCTTTGTCATAATGAGATTTTTTTGTATGCCTAAAGGTACAAAAAAACTTTAGGAAATAGCAAAGCCCTGGCTTGAGAAAGTCAGGGGCTTTGTGCATAAAAAGAGGATGTGGACATTTTGACACACCCTCTTT